>Ga0209836_100051_pt1 | contig 24116 bp, 33 predicted proteins | sample ElbSprsedimmetaG_FD_184147 | JGI IMG/M metagenome (GOLD analysis project Ga0209836, IMG submission 184147) | Hot spring sediment bacterial and archeal communities from California, USA to study Microbial Dark Matter (Phase II) - Elbow Spring... ... | reverse complement strand
ACCCTGCCCTTTTCCCTGCGGATGGATTCCCGGATTTCCGCCAGCACGCTTTCTAAGGAGCTTTCTTCGGTTATTTTTCTGCCCAGGATCAGCATCTGCCCTTCTCCTTTCCAGAGCAATTTTAGCTCTGCTCCTCGCAGGGGACGCGCCCTATCCTGGCCCCTAACCCCTTGAATTTCCCCACCAGATCTTCATAACCCCGATCTATATGGTGAACACAGGAAATCCTGGTTATGCCTTCGGCCATCAATCCGGCTATGACCAGGGCCGCCCCTGCCCTCAGGTCGGTGGCCTTTACCTCGGCTCCGGTGAGCCTTTCTTTACCTTTGACCACCGCGCAATGGCCCTCTATGGTTATATCTGCCCCCATGCGCTTCAGCTCGTTCACGTGCATGAAGCGGTTTTCGAAGACCGTTTCCGTCACCATGCTGGTTCCCTGGGCCGTGGTCAAAAGGGCCATGAACTGGGCCTGCATATCGGTAGGGAAGCCCGGATAGGGCATGGTCTTTATATCCACCGCCTTCAACGGCAGGCGGGACCTCACCCATACGGTTCCATTTTCCTCGCCCAATTCCGCCCCTGCCTCGGTCAATTTGGCCATGACCGCCGTCAGGTGGTCGGGAATGACGTTTTCTATGCCCACCTCTCCTCCGGTGGCGGCGGCCGCCACCATAAAAGTGCCCGCCTCTATCCTATCGGGGATGACCGAGTGCCGGGCTCCTCGGAGCTGGGATACCCCCTCTATCCGGATAACCTTGGTTCCAGCGCCGCTTATCCTGGCCCCCATAGCGTTGAGAAAATTGGCCAAATCCACTATCTCCGGCTCGGCAGCGGCGTTTTCTATCACCGTGATCCCCTCAGCCAGACAGGCGGCCATCATTATATTTTCGGTGGCGCCCACGCTGGGAAAATCCAGATATATACGGGCCCCCCTCAGTTTCTCTGCCCTAGCCTCCACATTCCCCCTGTCCACCTCCACCCTGGCACCCAGGGCTGCCATGCCTTTAAGGTGCAGGTCTATGGGACGGGCTCCGATGGCGCATCCGCCCGGCAGGGAGATGCGGGCCTCTCCCCTCCTGGCCAAGAGGGGTCCCATAACCAGAAAAGAAGCCCGCATGCGGCGGACGTACTCGTAGGGGGGGTCTCCCTGATCCAGAGAGCCAGCTTTTATCCTTATTTTTCCCTTGCCCTCCCACCGGGCCTGGGCCCCCAGGCTCTCTATCACCCCCACCATGGTCTCCACGTCCAGAAGGTGCGGTATGTCCTCCAGCAGGCATTCTTCGCCCGTGAGCAGGCAGGCGGCGATTATGGGCAAAGCTGCGTTCTTGGCTCCGCTTATGGTGACCCTGCCCTCCAGCCGGCAGGGCCCTTCTATGGCTATAACATCCATGCCTATTCCCTCGCAAAAGGCGGGTTCATCGGGTTTCGGCCACCTTCAACCGGGCTTTGGCCCTCTCCAGGGCCAGCCGGGCCCTCTCTATATCTATGCCTGGATGGGGCCTCCTCAACCTCTCCCGGGCCCTTTCCATAGCCCGGCGGGCCCGCTCCACGTCTATCTCCCCTGGCATTTCGGCCGCATCCGCCAGGACCAGGACCTTTCGGGGCCCCACCTCCACAAATCCGCCCGATATGGCCATGCGCTCAAGGGCTCCGCCCACAGGCCGGTAGGTCAGCACCCCGGGCCGCAGGAGGGCCAATGCGGGGAAGTGGCGGGGAAGTACTCCCATATATCCCTCGCTGGCGGGGACCACCACGCTCTCCACCTCTTCTTCCAGCACCTTCTTTAGGGGGGTGATCACCTCCAGGATAAGGCTGGCCATCTAAACCACCAGCTCCTCTGCTTTTTTCACCGCTTCTTCTATGGTGCCCACCATGTAGAAGGCCTGCTCCGGCAGGTCGTCGTGCTTGCCCTCCAGTATTTCCTTAAAGCCCCTGATGGTCTCCTTCAGGGGCACATATACCCCGGGCCTTCCGGTGAAGGCCTCGGCCACGTGGAAGGGCTGGGAGAGGAACCTCTGGATCTTCCGGGCCCTAGCTACTATTATTTTATCTTCTTCCGACAATTCTTCCATACCCAAGATGGCGATGATGTCTTGCAATTCTTTATACCTTTGCAAGGCCCTCTGAACCCCCCGGGCCACCTCGTAATGCTCCTCCCCCACCAGCCTGGGGTCCAGGAGACGGGAGGTGGAGTCCAGGGGGTCCACCGCCGGGTAAATGCCCAGCTCGGCCAGCTGCCTGGACAGGACTATGATGCCGTCCAGGTGGGCAAAGGTGGTGGCAGGGGCGGGATCCGTCAGGTCGTCGGCAGGCACGTAGATGGCCTGGACCGAGGTTATGGATCCCCTCTTGGTGGAGGTGATCCTTTCCTGAAGCTCCCCCATTTCCGTGGCCAAATTGGGTTGATAGCCCACTGCTGAAGGCATGCGGCCCAAGAGGGCGGAAACTTCGCAGCCAGCCTGAACAAAACGGAATATATTGTCTATGAACAGCAGCACGTCCCGCCCTTCCGCGTCCCGGAAGTATTCGGCCATGGTTACGCCGGTTAGGCCCACCCGCAAGCGGGCTCCAGGGGGCTCGTTCATCTGCCCGAATACCAGGACGGTTTTGCTTATAACCCCTGACTGGGTCATCTCCAGGTAAAGATCGTTGCCCTCTCGGGTTCGCTCCCCCACCCCGGCGAACACGGAATAACCGCCGTGTTCATAGGCCACGTTTCTTATGAGTTCCATGAGCAGGACGGTCTTGCCCACCCCTGCTCCTCCGAAGAGGCCCATCTTCCCCCCCTTGGGTAAGGGCACCAGGAGATCCAGTACCTTGAGCCCCGTCTCCAGTATCTCGGTGGAGGGCTTTAATTCATCAAAGGAAGGGGGTCTGCGATGGATGGGCCACCTCTCTTCCGCCTCCACCGGTCCCTTCTCGTCTATGGGCTCCCCCACCACATTGAACAGCCTTCCCAGGGTGGCAGGCCCCACCGGTACGCTGATGGGGGCTCCTGTGTCCCAGGCCGTCATCCCCCGCTGCAGACCGTCGGTGGAGGCCAGGGCCACACACCTGACGGTGTTGTTGCTCAGGTGCTGCATGGCTTCCATGGTGAGGTTTATATTCCCCTCCCTGATCACTATGGCGTTATACAGGTCGGGCAGGCACCCCTCGGGAAATTCCACGTCCACCACTGGACCGATCACCTGTACCACTTTGCCTTCCACCATGCGCTTACACCTCCTCTAGATTTGACCCTGCCACTTTAAAGCTTCCGCTCCTGTAACCACTTCCAGGATCTCCTTGGTTATGGCTGCCTGTCTGGCTTTATTGAAGGACAGGGTCAATTGATCTATCATCTCTTCAGCATTCTTGCTGGCATTCTCCATGGCCATCATCCTGGCTGCATGTTCGCTGGCCTTGGCCTCTAAAAGGGCTTGATATATCCTCATCTCGCAGTACCGGGGCAAGAGGTATTCCAGCACCTTTAGGGGCTCCGGTTCGTAAAGGTATTCCCTCTCCCTGACCCTTTCCGGCAAGGGTGCGGGTATGATGGGCAAAAATTGGTCCACCTTGGGCATATGCCTCAGGGCAGATATGAAGTGCATGTAGACCAGCTGGATCTCGTCTACCCTCTTCTTTAGGAAAAATTCCACCAGTTTACTGGAAATTTCCCGGGCCTGCAGCAAGGTGGGCTCATCCCCTATATCGGTAACCACCTCCAGGAGCTCGAAGGGATAGCGGCGGAAGAATTGCCAGCCCTTCTTGCCGATCAGCACCATAGAGCAGTCCCTATGCTCCTGGAGCAGGGCTGCCTCCGCCACCCGGATAATGTTAGAGTTATACGGCCCTGCCAGGCCCCTATCGCTGGTTATCACCACGTAACCCACCCTCTTGACTTCCCTCTCGGCTATAAGGGGGAGGTTCCGGGCTTCAGGAGCAGAGGCCAGCCTTCCGATAACCTCTTCCAGCTTTTGAAAATAAGGCCGCGAGGACAAAAGCTGACCCTGGGAGCGGCGGAGCTTGGCAGCGGCCACCATTTTCATGGCCCGGGTGATCTGCTGTATATTCTTTATCGCCCGGATGCGCCTTTTGATGTCCCTCATGCTGAGCATGGACATGGATATATCACCACCTAGGCTACCTTAAGAGCCGACAAAGCTAGCCTTAAACTCTATTATACTCTTCTTCAGCCTCTCTTCCAGGTCCTTATCCAGGGCCTTTTTCTCCCTTATGTCCCTCAATATATCCGGATACACGCTGTGGAGGAAATGGAGGAAACCCTTTTCAAAGGGGCGAACCTTCTCCACCGGCAGGTCATCCAGATATCCGTGAACCCCGGCGTAGATGACCGCCACCTGCTCCTCCACCGGCATGGGCTGGTATTGTTCCTGCTTTAACAGCTCCATCATCCGCTGGCCCCGAGCCAGACGGGCCTGGGTGGCTTTGTCCAATTCGGCTCCGAACTGGGCAAAGGCAGCCAGCTCCCTATACTGGGCCAGATCCAGGCGCAGATGACCCGCCACCTGTTTCATGGCCTTTATCTGGGCTGCTCCCCCCACCCGGGATACAGAGAGGCCCACGTTGATGGCGGGGCGTTGGCCCGCATAGAAAAGATCGGGCTCCAGATATATCTGCCCGTCGGTGATGGATATGACGTTGGTGGGGATGTAGGCGGAGACGTCCCCTGCCTGGGTCTCGATTATGGGCAGGGCAGTCAAAGATCCTCCCCCCAGGGCGTCGTTGAGCCGGGCAGCCCTTTCTAAGAGCCGGGAATGGAGATAGAAAATATCGCCGGGATAAGCCTCCCGTCCCGGCGGGCGCCTCAACAAAAGGGAGAGCTCGCGATAGGCCACGGCATGCTTGGAAAGGTCGTCATACACCACCAGGACGTCCCGGTGCTGTTCGTACATGAAATACTCCCCCATGGCGCAGCCAGCGTAGGGGGCTACATAGAGGAGGGGGGCTGGCTCTCCCGCATTGGCAGCCACCACTATGGTATAATCCATGGCCCCTGTCTCCTGGAGCTTGTTGATGACGCTGGCCACGGTGGAGGCCTTTTGCCCTATGGCCACGTATATGCAGATTACGTCTTGATCTTTTTGGTTTATTATGGTGTCCACGGCGACGGCGGTTTTGCCGGTCTGGCGGTCGCCGATTATGAGCTCCCGCTGTCCCCTGCCTATGGGTATCATGGCATCTATGGCCTTAATCCCCGTCTGCAGGGGGGTATTGACCGGCTGGCGATGCACCACCCCAGGGGCCGGGGATTCCACAGGGCGGAACCTGTCTGTCTTCACAGGTCCCCGGCCGTCTAAGGGCTGTCCCATGGGGTTTACCACCCTTCCCAGGAGGGCTTCCCCTACCGGGACTTCCACCACCCGGCAGGTGCGTTTGACCTCGTCCCCCTCTTTTATGTGATAGTAGGGGCCCAGGATGACTGCTCCCACCATGTTCTCCTCCAGGTTCAAGGCCATTCCGTAGACCCCGCCGGGAAACTCCAAAAGCTCGTTGGCCATACACTTTTCCAGGCCGTAAACCCGGGCTATACCGTCACCCACGTAGGTCACTATGCCCTTTTCTGCCACTTCTATTTCCAGTTCATACTGTTCTATTTGCTGCTTTAAAATACTGGTAATTTCATCCGGACGAATAGCCACTTCCCCATTCACCCCTTCAAGATAAAATCTTCAAACAGGAATCCCCTTCAAGCGGCGCCCCAAAAGCTCCAGCCTCTTTTTGAGGCTGGCGTCTATCACCCTATCCCCCAGACGCAGGACAAATCCCCCCCAATATGGAAGGGGCCACCCGGATCTCCAAACGGATGTCCTGGCCTGCTAAAAAAGCCAGACGGGTCTCCAGTTCCCTTTTCAATCCCTCGGAAAGGGGCAGGGCCACCGTCATTTCCGCCCTCTTTATGCCCCGGGCTCGATCCAAAAAACGCTGGTATTCCACCAGCAAGGGAGGCGTAGGTCTCCTCAGCCCCCAGGATTGCAGCTTTCTCTTTATGCTGGCATCTACGGTGCGATTTCCCAAACGGAGCACCAATCCCCCCACCAGGGAGGGAACCCTTTTTATTTCCAGGCGGATTTTTTGCCCCGTAAGCTTCATCAATCGTCTTTCTATTTCCGATCTTGACCCATTGGACAGAGGCACGGCCACCACCACCTGGGTTCCACAGGCCTGGTCCAGGAGGCGGAGGGCCTCAGAAGCTACGGGCACCAAAATCTTTTCCCTCTTCCTGGACAACACTACCCGGAAAAAAATTTTTCATCAGGGGATCCAATTGGGGGAAAAGGGCCTCCAGAATCCGCTCCTTTTCCTCCATGGGAAGGAGAGGGTGCTTCAAAATCCACTGGAGTTCCGGGTCTGCCTGCACCTTTTCCTTAAGGGAGGTGAGGATTTTAGCCACTTCGTCTTCCTTTCCCCGCTTCTGGGCCACAGAGAAGAGGGCGCTGGCATATCGTCTGGCTACCTTGGAATAGCTTACCAGACCTTCTCCACCTCCGTCAAGGCCTCCCGGATGAGGGTCTCGTGATCCTCAGGGGTCAAGGTGCGGGCTATAACCTTGCTGGCAGCCAGAACCACCAGGTCGGCCGCCTCGGCCCTTATGGCGGCCAGGGCTTGCCTCTTCTCTTCCTCTATTTTCTCCCGGGTTCTCTTCAGGATGCCCTGGGCCTCTTCTTCTGCCTGGGCCAAAATCTGCCGCCTGACCTCTTCCGCGGCCTTCCTGGCCTGATCTACTATGGCTTGGGCCTCTTGATGGGCCTTCTGGATCTGCTCTCTATAGGCGGCCAGGAGTTCCTCCGCCTTCCTCCGGGCCTCCCCGGCCGCCTGAAGATCCCCCTGTATCTTCTCCTCCCTGGAGGTCATGGTTCTCATCAGGGGTTTCCAGAGGATGTAGTAAAGAAACCCCATCACCACCAGCAGGTTTATGACCTGAAAGCCAAAAGTCCATAGATCAAAATTTAAGGCCTTTAAGATGGGCATCTCGCCACCCCCCTTTAGAAATGGGGGCGAATAGGCCCTCCCCTATTTGCCCAGAAATTTTACATTTTAACCCAGAGAAGGATGGCGATTACAAAGGAGAACAGGGTTAAAGCCTCCATGAAGGCCAAGGCCAGTATGAGGGTGGTGCGGATATCCCCTGCCGCCTCAGGCTGCCTGCCTATGTTCTCCATGGCAGCCCTGGAAGCTATGGCCTGGCTTATGGCAGAGCCAACGGCGGGGATCGCGATGGCCAACGCTACAGCCCAAAAGCTCATGAACCATCTCCTCCTTTAATGTCCATGGATAAAATTGGTTATATATACCACGGTCAGCAAGGAGAATACCAAGGCTTGAATGGTGCCCATGATTACCCCTAGGAGCATGACCGGGGTGGGGGCCAGGAAAGGCAAGAGGAAAAAGAGAACCGTCACCACCATCTTTTCACCGAACATATTGGCGAAGAGACGGAGGGAAAGGGATACAGGCTTTACCATCTCCTCCATTACATTTAAAGGAAATAGAAAGGGTATGGGTTGAAAGAAGTGCTTTATATATCCCACCAGGCCTCTATGCTTGATGCCTATGATCTGGACCAGGATGATGGTGGCTACGGCGAAACCCGCAGTGGTGGAAAGATCCGTGGTGGGAGGCTTCATGCCCGGTATAAACCAGGATAGGTTCAATACCAGGATAAAGGTGAACAGGGTTCCCACAATGGGCAGAAACCTCCTCCCCTCCCTGCCCATGGATCCCTCCAGGAGGCCGTAAAAAAATTCGGCCACCATCTCCAGGACATGTTGTCCCCCCCGGGGCACCAGGGTAAATTTCCGGGAGAGGAGGTAGATACAGGGTAGGAAGATGGCCATCACTATCCAGGTGTTCACCACGGTGGACGTGATGGGTATAGGACCCAGATGAAACAGTACCTGCGGCTTTACATGTTCCAGCACCTCCCCCAGGGCCTTTAAACCCATTTAGGCTTTCCCCCCTTTCCTCAAGGCCGCATAGAGGGCGCCGCCCATATATAGCATTGCCTGGATGACCAGGCCGGTAAACACGCCCAACACCCAGGATAGGCCTCCCAACAGGGAGAGCAGCAGGAGCGCCGCAGAGGCGAAAAATTTTACATAAGTCCTGCTCAGTATCCGGTTGAGGGACTTTTGAGTAGCGAGGCCCTCCGCGTCATGAAGGGCAGCCAGCTGCCATCGGTAGAGGAGGCAGGCAACAGCGCTTCCCAGGCAAACCCCAAAGCCGTAGAGGGGCTGCCCCGCCAGGAGCGCCGCCCCGAAGATGAAAGCGGTGATCAGGCCTGCCCACTTGCCGGATACCTCCACTATTCTTCACCAGGCCCCTTTCTCCTCTTCTCTATATCTTCCAGCAGGATTTTCAGCTTGCTGTAAAAGGACCCCAGCCCCATTCCCACCCCCAAGAGGACGCCCAGGATGAGGAAGAAAGGGGAGGTTCCCCAGCGCTCGTCCAGCCAGCGGCCTCCGTAGAGACCTAAGAGTATGGCAGCGGTCATGGTGAGCACCAGGGAGGCCCCCAGGTTGATATACCGGGCATAATCGGTCCAGCGGTCTTTATCCATTTGGGCAACCTGCCTTAAAACTTTATTTCTCTTTCGGTCTCAAAAATCCTGCCAGATACATTAAAGCCCTTTGCTGGAGGAAAAATCCTCGGGCCGGGTTAAACTGAAACCGAAATAATACTTAAGGGCTTTAACTATGCGCTTGGAAGCCAGACCGTCTCCGTAGGGATTGACGGCCTGGGCCATGGCATTGTAGGCCTCGGGATCTTCCAGCAATCGGCCTACAGCCTCCACTATATCTTGGAACCTGGTACCCACCAGCTTGACCGTTCCCGCGGCCACCGCTTCCGGCCTTTCCGTCACCTCCCGCAGGACCAGCACCGGCTTGCCCAGGGCCGGGGCCTCCTCCTGGAGCCCCCCGGAATCGGTCAAGACAAGGTAACTCCTGGCCATGAGGTTTACGAAGGGTTCGTATTCTAAAGGGTCCAGCAAGATTATGTGCTCCTGGCCTCCCAATATTTCCCAGGCCAGATCCCGCACCTTGGGATTGTAGTGCACCGGAAAAACCACCACGACCTGGGGATACCGGCGGACCAGTTCCCGAAGGGCGGAAAAGATTTCCCTCAAAGGACCTCCCCAGTTTTCCCTTCGATGGGCGGTTACCAGTATCACCTTCCATTTGGCCCAATCCAGCCCCTGCAGCTGGGGCAGGGAGAATTCATACTGGGATCTCACTGTAGCCAGCAGGGCGTCTATCACCGTATTGCCGGTAACAAAGATCTTCTCCGGGGGAACCCCCTCCCGGAGGAGGTTTTCCCTGGCTGTAGCCGTGGGGGCAAAGTGGAGCTGGGACAGCACTCCGGCCAGGCGCCTGTTGATCTCTTCGGGAAAAGGGGCATAGGGATCCCCTGTCCTGAGACCAGCCTCCACATGGCCCACCGGAATCTGCTGGTAAAAAGCCGCCAGGGCACCGGCAAAGGTGGTGGTGGTATCACCATGGATCAGCACCAGGTGGGGACGGCATTCCCGGATCACCCGGGTCAAGCCCATGAGGGCCCTGCAGGTCACCTCTTCCAGGGTTTGGCCGGGTCTCATTATGTCCAGATCGTAATGGGGGGTTATGGCAAAGAGTTTCAATACTTGATCCAGCATTTCCCTGTGCTGGGCTGTAACCGCCACCACACAGGTGAACTCCTGGGGATGGCGTTCCAGCTCTTTGACCACAGGCGCCATCTTGATGGCTTCAGGCCTTGTGCCGAAAACCACTAAAATCTTTTTGGGTTCCATCAGCTCTCCCCTATTTAAGATAATTCTTGGCCCGGAGCTTGGCCAGATGCTCTTGCATGGCTTCCTGGAGATCCACCCCATAATCCTCTTCCAGTACGAACATCAAGGAGACGGCTGTTTGGGCCACATCCAAGAGCTCCCTGGCTATAGCCTTCAGCACTGCCTTCTCGTCCAGATAGACCTTTTCTCCGCTCAATCCCCGGAGCTTACCTATGGCCTGGGCCAGCTCCCCCGCCTCCTCCATGAGTTTCAAAGCGGTGGATTCCATAGTGGGGGTCAGGTTGTTCAGCTTGGGCAGGGCGATGATCTTTTCTTTCATTTCAGGCTCCCTCCCGGGGAAGGTGTACCACCTCTATGCCGGCTTCCCTCAGCCAATCCCGTTTGACCGGGTAATCCCGGGCATACACCACCCTCCTGATGCCCGACTGCACGATTACCAGGGCGCAGTTCTCACAGGGATAATCGGTAATATAGAGGGTAGCCCCCCGGCGCTCCTCAGGAGAACACTCCAGGAGGGCGTTGATCTCGGCATGGATACTCCGCCGGCAATGCCCGTCTTCCAGGATACACCCCGCCTCTATACAATGGGGCAGGCCGTGAGGGGCGCCGTTGTATCCTGTACCCTTTATACGCTTATCCTTAACCACCACCGCCCCCACAGCCCTCCGGGGGCAGGTGCTCCGCTCCGCCACCTTAAAGGCTATATCCAAGAAATATTCGTCCCAGCTTTTCCGCATCTTAGCCCCCCTTCAAGGTGCCAGCGCCGGTTTAAGATCTAATTAAGGTATCTGGGGGTAGAGGGGGTAGGCTTGGCACAGCTCTTTGACTATCCCCCTGGCCTCCTCCAGCTTCTCCTCGTCCTGCCCGTAAGATAGGGCCAGGTCTATGGCCCTGGCTATAAGCCTCATCTCCTCCGGACCCATTCCCCTGGTGGTGAGGGCAGGGGTGCCCAACCTTATGCCGCTGGTGATGTGGATCTTCTGGGGATCATTGGGAATGGCGTTTTTATTTACCGTTATGTTTACTGAACCCAGGATTTCCTCCGCCTGCTTTCCCGTAAGCCCCTTATTCCTCAGATCCACCAGTATGAGGTGGTTGTCGGTCCCTCCTGATACCAGTTGAAAATCGTAGCTCAAAAGGGCCTCTGCCAGGGCCCGGGCGTTTTCCACCACCCTCTGCTGATAGAGCTTGAACTCCGGCTGTTGGGCCTCCTTTAAAGCCACGGCTTTGGCCGCTATGACGTGCATAAGGGGGCCTCCCTGAATCCCGGGGAAAATGGCCCTGTCTATGTCCCAGGCGAACTCCTTGGTGGTGAGGATGATGGCCCCCCTGGGGCCCCTGAGGGTTTTATGGGTGGTGGTGGTGACGAAGTGGGCATAGGGTACGGGACTGGGATGGAGACCTGCCACCACCAGGCCGGCAATATGGGCTATATCCGCCATGAGATACGCCCCCACCTCATCTGCTATCTCCCGGAAACGGGCAAAATCTATTATTCTGGGATAAGCGCTGGCCCCGCACACGATCAATCTGGGTTTGAGTTCCCGGCAGAGGCGGGCTACCTCGTCGTAATTTACCCTTCCCGTGCGGGGATCTACCCCGTAGAAATAAAAGTTATAATAATGCCCGGAAAAGCTGGCGGGGCTCCCGTGGGTCAGGTGCCCTCCATGGGCCAAACTCATGCCCAGGGCCACCTCCCCAGGTTTCATGGCGGCAAAGTACACTGCTGCATTGGCCTGGCTGCCCGAATGGGGCTGGACATTGGCGTGTTCCGCCCCGAAGAGCTTTTTAGCCCGCTCCCGGGCCAGGTTTTCCACCACGTCCACCCATTCACACCCGCCGTAATAGCGGGCTCCTGGGTAACCTTCGGCATACTTGTTGGTCATCACATTGCTGTAGGCCTCCATAACCGCGGGGCTGACAAAATTTTCCGAGGCTATGAGCTCCAGATTATTCCGCTGTCGGTGAAGTTCCCCCCTTATGGCCTCCGCCACTTCTGGATCTATCTGGCTGATAAGATCTAGATCCATCATGAGCCTTCCCCCCAATTCCAATGCTGGCCCTTATAGTAAAAAAATTCCAAGGCCTTTATCTTGTCAAGCCTGCGAGCATGGCGCCCTCCCAGGAATTCAGCCCGCAGCCAAATTTCCACTATGTCCAGAGCCAAGCCCGGACCTATAACCCGCTCGCCCAAGGTCAAAATATTGGCGTCGTTGTGTTCCCGGGAAGCCCGGGCTGAAAAGGTATCGTGACAGAGGGCAGCCCTTATCCCCGGCACCTTGTTGGCCGCGATGCAAACCCCTATACCGGTGCCGCAACAGAGGATGCCCCGGTCAAAATCCCCCCTGGCCACCGCCTCCGCCACCGCCCTGGCGTAATCGGGATAATCCACCGCCTCCAGGCCAAAGGTGCCGAAATCCTTATGCTCTATCCCCTTCTCCGCAAGAAATTCCTTTATCTTCTCTTTTAACCGAAAACCGCCGTGATCACTCCCTAAGGCTACCCGCATCTTCCTTCCACCCTTGTGAAAGTTTTGCCCTCTATCATAAAACTCTCCTGCCTTAAAAAGTCAATCCACGGGACTCCTGATAGCGGTCTAAAAATTCCTCTATAAGCGAAGATAATTCCTGGGCCAAACGGCGATAGGCCTCCACATCTTGCCCGAAGGGATCCGGTATATCCTCTTCCTTTCCGATGTATTCCTTTAGGGTGAAAACCTTTTCCCTGGCCCAGGGATACAGGGCAAGCAGCCTCTCTTTCTGGGAACGGGTCATGGTGAGAAGGAGGCGGGCCCGGGCCACCATTTCCCCGTTCAACCCCCTGGCCCGGTGGTGGCTCAGGTCTATGCCCATCTCCTTTAAGGCCTGTAAAGCTTGGGAAGATGCAGGGGCCCCTTCCCAGGCGGCCAGCCCTGCCGACAGGAACTCTACCTCTATCCCCTTTTCTTCTTTTTTATGTTCGGCTATGGCTTGGGCCATGCTGCTCCTGCAGGTGTTGCCTGTACACACAAAGACGATTGTGTCCAAACCCTTTTAACCCCCTAAGCTTCTATAACTCTGGAACCGGCGAAGTTTAAAAGCCGGCTCATTATGGCCCTGCCTATACCCCGGCTCTCTATCCCCTCTGCCAGGATTACCTCCATCTGGAGAGAGTCACACCGGCGCAGGGCTTGGAACAGCTGGGCAGCTATGGACCGGGGCTCCTCCCGGCTTCCCAATATCTCCATATGGTGGGGCTGGGGACCTTCCAGGTAAAGGGGAACTGTCTCCTGGGTGGCCAAAACCGCCACCCGCTTGCCCTGGGCACGGAATTGGCCGATAAGCTCCTTTATCTTTTCCGGAATTTTAGAAACCGGGCCTGTAACCACGTAGACCTGTCCCCTGGGAAGGTAACGCCTCTCCCTCGCCCCAAGGGCCAGCTCCACCTTCCCCAGTACCATCTCCAATTCCTCCGGGGATATGGCCCCCAACCTCAAAACAGTGGGAACCGGGGAAGTCAGATCTATCACCGTGGATTCCAGGCCCAAGGGGGCGGGCCCCGCATCGATCACCGCGTCTATCCTGCCGGCAAGGTCCTTGAGCACATGCTTGCCCGTTGTGGGGCTGGGTCGGCCGGAGATATTGGCGCTGGGAGCAGCCAGGGGCACTTGGGCCACCTTGATGAGGGCCTGGGCCACCGGATGGGAGGGCATGCGGATCCCCACCGTATCCTGGCCCGCGGTAACTATGTCCGGCACCAGATGGCTCCGGGGCAGGACCAGGGTCAAAGGGCCAGGCCAGAACCGTTTCATAAGGAGGGTGGCTTTGGGGGGCAAGTAGGAGACCAGGTTCCGGATTTCCCGAAAACGGGCTATATGGACGATGAGGGGCTTATCGGGGGGCCTGCCCTTGGCCCTGAAAATTTTCCTCACGGCCCTCTCGTTGAACACATTGGCCCCCAGCCCGTATACCGTCTCTGTGGGGAAGGCCACCACGCCCCCCCGCTGGATTATACGGGCCGCCAGCCTTATCTTATGGATCTCCGGCACCTGGGGATCCATCTTTAGATATTTAGTCCTCCTGAGCAAAGATCTCCTTACCCCCTTTGAAGGGAGTGCTTTACCAGGGCCAAAACAGCCCTCTCCCTTCCCCCATGGTCCCTCAACAGGACCGGATCTTGATAGCTGCTGGAAGACCGGATCAGGTCTATAACCTTTTCTCCCTGAAGATGGCCTATCTCTAGAGCCATGAGGCCTCCAGGCTTCAGCACTTTAGGGGCTTCGGGGATGAGGTGGCGATAGGCCTCCAGGCCGTCTTCCCCCCCTGACAGGGCCAAAAGGGGCTCCCATCTGACCTCTGGCGGCAGCGAGGCCAGCTCCTCCTGGGATATATAGGGGGGGTTGGCCACCAGAACGTCAACCTTGTACCCCTTAAGGGGTTTCAAATAGGGACCGGCTAAGAAAATAACCCGGGACAGCAATCCCAACAGGCGGGCATTTTCCCTGGCCACTGCCAAGGCCTTGGGACTGACGTCGGTGGCCAGGATCACGGCCTGGCTCAGGTGGTGGGCCAGGCTGAGGCCGATGGCGCCGCTGCCCGTCCCACAATCGGCTATAACCCACTTTCTCCCTGGATCTAGGCGATCCAAAAGGGCTTCCACCAGCACTTCGGTATCCTGCCTGGGAATGAACACCCCTGGGGAGACCTTAAATTTGAGCCCCATGAATTCCTGGTATCCGATTGTATACTGGAGGGGACAGCCTTGCAAACGCCTCCGGAGGGCAGGCCAGAAGCGGAAATGTACCGGGGGCGGCATTTCCTCTTCCAAGCGGGCCAAGAGCATGGGACGGGTAAAATGGGAGGCCCAGGAGAGGAGCACCTCCCCTTCCAAACGAGGGCAATGAATCCCCTTTTCCTGCAGGAGAGCGGCAGCCCGGGATAGAGCTTCTTTAAACCGCAATTATACAGCCTCCACTTCCTTAAGCCTCTCTGCCTGTTCATGGGTTATGAGCACCTCTATTATGGGATCCAGATCCCCATCCAAAACCTCTTCCAGATTGTGCAAGGTCAGGCCTATGCGGTGATCGGTCACCCGGTTCTGGGGGAAGTTATAAGTGCGGATCCTTTCGCTCCTCTCCCCGGTTCCCACTTGAGCCCGGCGGGCGGCGGCCAGTTCACCTTCCTGCTGTTCTCGGGCCATCTCCAGAAGGCGGGCCCGGAGAACTTTCAGGGCCTTCTCCCTGTTTTTAAGCTGGGATCTCTCGTCCTGGCAGGATACCGTGATGCCGGTGGGCAGATGGACTATCCGCACCGCGGAGTAAGTGGTATTGACCGATTGGCCCCCGTGTCCGCTGGAACAGAAGATGTCTATGCGCAGATCCTCGGGGTTGATCTCCACGTCCACTTCATCCGCCTCAGGGAGGACCGCCACCGTGGCGGTAGAAGTGTGGATGCGGCCGCCGGTCTCGGTTACGGGGATGCGCTGGACCCGATGCACGCCGCTTTCAAACTTGAGGCGGCTATAAGCCCCTTTGCCTTCTATCAAAAAGATTATCTCCTTAAACCCTCCCAATTCGGTGGGGTGGGAGCTCAATATTTCGGTCCTCCAGCCCTTTCTTTCGGCGTAGCGCTGATACATGCGGAAGAGATCCGCGGAGAAAAGGGCTGCCTCCTCTCCCCCAGCGCCGGCCCGGATTTCCATGATTATATTTTTCTCGTCATTGGGATCCTTGGGAAGGAGCAAGATCTTCAGCCTGCGCTCCATCTCTTCTTTTTCTTCCTCCAGCCTTTCCAGTTCCTCCTGGAGAAAGGCGCGGAATTCCGGGTCCCCTTCGCTTTCCAAGAGTTCCCGGCTATCCCTGATCTCCTCCAGGATACGGCGGTAGTGTCTGAAGGCCATGACTATCTCCTCCAGATCCGCCATGGCCCGGGCATATTTCTGAAGCTTTTGGGGATCGGAGATGACCTCCGGATCTCCCAGAGCTGCTCCCAGCTCTTCGTATTTGGCTTCTATCTGGGCCAGTTTCTCCCACATCTTTTCACCTCCTTCATAATATAACTAAAAAGAGGAGCGCTCGGCCCCCCTTGGATTCCTTCCCTCTTAGCGCCCTGAGGCTAACCTCCGTACTTTTTCCTGAGCCGCTCCACCCTTCCTCCCCTCTCCACCACCATCTGCCTCTGTCCGGTGTAGAAGGGATGGCAGCGGGAGCATATCTCCACCCTCATCTCCTTCTTGGTGGATCTGGTCTCTATGACATTGCCGCAGGCGCATATGATGCGGGCCTTCTCATAAGGGGGATGGATTCCCGGCTTCATCTCTTTCACCTCCTAAAAAACCTGCATACAAAAGTATAACACGAAAGGGGATAAGAGACAAATTAAATTTTAGCAAAAATGAAGGCCGCCCGGAGCGGCCTATCTAAGGTAATTTAAGGGATTGACCGGTACACCCTCTTCCCGCACTTCGAAGTGGAGATGGGGCCCGGTGGCCCTTCCAGTGCACCCCACCTCTGCTATGGGCTGACCCGCCTCTACCTTCTCCCCCTCCCGCACCAGGTTGCGGGAGGTATGGACGTAAACCGTCTCCAGTCCCTGTCCGTGGTCTATTTTCACCATCCTGCCATAGATGGCGTTATACCAACCGGAGAAGGTGACCACCCCCGGCCAGGCAGCCCGGATCTCTTCCCCTATCCGGGCAGCGATGTCCAGGCCATGGTGGAACTCAGCTCCGCGCCAGCCGAAACCGGAAGTTATGGGACCCAGCAGGGGCCAAAGGAGGCGGTTAGGCCGGCTCCCCCGGGAAACAGGAACCGCCTCGGCAGGAGCAGAAGGGCTTTCCTCTCTGGAAGGCAGGGTCAAAATAGCCCCCGGCTGCAGCCTCCTGGGATCCCCTATAGAGTTGAGCTTGATCAGGGCTTCCAGTTTCACCCCGTAGCGCCGGGAAATATCCCACAGGGTATCCCCTGGCCTCACCTTGATATACCTTTTTTTCCCGGGGCAGGACCAAAAGCTGCCCAGGGGTTAAAGGGGCGTCCTCCTCCAAAGCGTTCATGGCGGCCACCAGGCCCAGATCCGCATTAAAGCGCCGCGCCAGATCTGCCAGGTTGTCCCCCGCCTCCACCTGATAGATGCAGGTAAAATCGTTCCAACGGAGGGATAGTTCCTCATATCTGTCCGGGGCTATCTGGGCTTTGTCCTCTATCACCTTGGCCTGAACCGGGTGGGGAACAAAGGAGCACCCCAACGCCATGAGGAGGAGAAACCCCAGAAATCTTCTGAGCAAATGCCTTCACCCCCAGCATCGGGTAATTTCAGGTATATTCTAACCCGCTGCTGGGTGGATTATACAGAAGCCCTAGATATTGACGCTTTCTCGGGGGAAAAGCACGGGGAGGGCCCGAAGGAGATCCCTGTTGCTCTTGGTTTTTTTCATGGCATCTATCAGGAGCTCCGCCACTTCCACCGGGCCCAAATGGCTGGTGGTGCGGCGGAAATGCCATATGAGCTCCAGTTCCTCCGGCGTCAAAAGGAGCTCTTCCCTTCGGGTTCCGGAACGCTTTACATCTATGGCGGGGAAGATGCGCCGCTCTGCCAAGCGGCGATCCAGGATCAGCTCCATATTGCCCGTGCCCTTGAACTCTTCGAAGATGACCTCGTCCATCCGGCTTCCCGTTTCGATGAGGGCGGTGGCCACTATGGTGAGGCTGCCTCCTTCTTCCACCTTCCGGGCAGCCCCGAAAAAACGCTTGGGCTTATAGAGGGCAGCGGGGTCTACCCCTCCCGAGAGGGTACGGCCGCTGGGAGGTATTACCAGATTGTGGGCCCGGGCCAACCGGGTTATGCTGTCCAGAAGGATTACCACGTCTTTCTTATGCTCCACCAGCCTCTTGGCCCTCTCCAGGACCATGTCGGCCACTTTTATGTGGTTCTCTGGAAGCTCGTCAAAGGTGGAGCTCACCACTTCTGCTCTCACGGAGCGCCCTATATCCGTGACCTCCTCCGGCCTCTCGTCTATGAGAAGGACTATCACGTGGACTTCAGGATAGTTGGCGGTGATGGCGTTGGCTATCTTCTTCAGCAAGACCGTCTTGCCCGCCTTAGGGGGGGACACTATAAGGGCCCGCTGTCCTTTACCTAAGGGGGCAACCAAATCAATGATGCGGGTAGATATATCCCCATTTTCCGTCTCCAGGGTATAACGCTCGTCGGGGTAAACTGGGGTGAGGTCATCGAAATAGGGCCTGCCAGGAGCGGTTTCCGGAGGTTCGTCGTTGACCTTTTCCACCCTCAAGAGGGCGTGGAAACGCTCGTTATCTTTGGGGGGCCTTATCAATCCCTGGACCTTATCTCCGGTGCGGAGGTCGAAGCGGCGTATCTGGGAAGGGGAAACATATACATCTGCGCCGCTGCGCCCGTACCCCAAAGGGCGCAGGAAGCCGTAGCCCTCGGGCAATATCTCCAAAATCCCACAGGTCTGGAGGGGCTGTTCCTGCGTCTCCTTGGTCTCCTCTTGCGTTTCCCTGGTCTCCTCCTGGGATTCCTTCTGGGCCAATACCTTGGCTATCTCGGCCACCAGTTCCTGCTTCCTCAGACGATAATATCCGCGGATCGCCAGTTCCCGGGCCAGGGCTTGGAGTTCTGTCAGGGTTTTGCTTTCCAACTCGTTGATATTCAAGGATTTAACCCCCGCTCATTTCTGCTTTAGTTTTTCCCAATCGGCGAGGAAACGGGCAAGGCCTATATCCGTAAGGGGATGTTTTATCATATTCATTATTACCTTGTAAGGGACAGTGGCTATATCGGCTCCCAAGCGGGCAGCCTGTAATACGTGGAGGGGATGGCGGATGCTGGCGGCTATAACTTGGGTTTCTATGCCGTGCTGGGCAAAGATGGAGACCACATCTGCCAGAACTTCCATGCCATCGTGGCTGATATCATCCAGCCGGCCTATGAAAGGGCTCACATAGGTGGCGCCGGCCCGAGCTGCCAGCAGGGCCTGAGCAGGGGAGAATACCAAGGTGACGTTGGTCTTGATCCCTTCCCGGGAAAGGGCCTTTACCGCCTTGAGCCCCTCAGCTGTCATGGGTATCTTGATGACCATATTGGGATGGAGGGCGGCCAGTTCCCTGGCCTCGGAGATCATCCCCGGAGACTGGGTGCTTATCACCTCGGCGCTTACGGGGCCGTCTACTATGGCGGCGATCTCTTTTAACACTTCCTGGGGGGAACGGCCTTCCCGGGCCATAAGGGAGGGATTGGTGGTAACTCCCGAAATTATCCCTAGCTCATTGGCTTCTCGTATCTCTTCAATATTAGCAGAATCGATAAAGATTTGCAATATGCTCACCCCGTTAAAAAATTTTTTCACCCAGTGAAGTTGGAGGGTGGAGGTTGGGGGGATGTTTTTCTATTCATCATGGAGGAGAATAAATCCTGCTGGTTATGAGTTAAAAAGGGAAGGAGCGGGTCAAGCCCTTGGCCTTTCCCGCTCCGGGGGCTACCCTTCCTTGGGCCGGAAGGTGTGGCAGATGGTATCCTGGGAAGAGCTGACCCGGTGGCTGTTGGAGCGGATTTCCACCCTATCCGCCCGGCAATTGTAGTTGTCCCAGTAACTGCACTCTTCCACATAGCATTTTATCCTGTTCACCTTACCACCTCCCCGGGTTCTAAGGGAGATCCCCCGGAGTAGTTTTGTACAGAAAACCCTCTTTTATTCGGCCGCTGCTGCCCAGGGTCCTGATCTTGTGCCGGATCACCTCTACGGCGGCTTCCCGGGCAGGTCCCAGTATCTTGCGGGGATCTATTTCCTGGGGGGCAGCAGCCAAGGTTTTCCTAAGGGAAAGGACAAAGGCTGTCCTGATATCGGTATCTATATTGACTTTCCTGACCCCCAAAGCTACAGCCCGCTGCAGGTCTCCGTCGGGAACCCCGGAAGCCCCATGCAGCACCAAGGGGACAGGAACTTTTTCCTTCAATTCCTTAAGCCTTTGGAAATCTATTTCCGGAGGTCCTTGGTAGATCCCGTGGGCCGTCCCCACAGAGACTGCCAGGGCGTCCACTCCCGTTTCCTCTACGAAGAAAGCGGCTTCCTGGGGATCGGTAAAAAAGGCCTCCCGGGCCGATACGGTTATGTGCTCCTCTGTCCCCGGGATCCGCCCCAATTCCCCTTCCACAGAAACCCCCATGGCATGGGCCACTTCCACCACTTTTTTGGTCAGGGCTATGTTCTCCTCTAGAGGGAGACAGGATCCGTCGAACATCACCGAGGTAAACCCAGCCCTCAAGGCCCTCATAACCTGGACAAAATCGGTCCCGTGATCCAGATGGAGGACCACGGGAATGAAGGTGGAACTGGCAGCCACCTTTACCAGGGAAGCCACGTAATCGAGCCCGGCATACTTAATGGCTCCCTGGCTGGCCTGGATTATCACCGGGGCCGCTTCCAGTTCGGCAGCCTTCAGGATGGCCTGGATAAATTCTAAATTGTGGCAATTAAAGGCCCCTACCCCGTACCCCTCCTTTTCCGCCCCTTCCAAGACAGATTTCAAGCTCACCAAGGGCATCGGCAAACCTCCTTTAGGTCCAAGTCAGCACTTCCACCAGCCCCCGGGGGGCTAAACACCCCACCACCATCTCCGTTTCCTTGCAGGTCAAAATCAAGGGCTCTTGGGACCATATCTCTTTAAGGCTCTTGGTCAGGGTGTGGATGGAATCGCAGAGATTGCATCTATATTGTATCCAAAAGGAGGAACCCCTTCTCCCCATGACCAAAAGGGTGGTGCCGCAGGTACAATCTAACCTGAAGGTGCGACCCCCGCCGAAGTCAAAGAGGGATATCCCTCGAGGGGTAAGATGGCCGCATACAGGACACCTTAAGAGCACTATGCTGGAGGCGGAAATGGTCATCCCTCATCCCTTCCCCTGGCAATGATCTGGATCTAAAAAGGCCCCGTTGATGGGGCCTTCCAACACCCTACTCCCCTACTCCGCTGGTCTGGCTGTCCCCCATAGAGCTCATGGCCCTGCTCACCGCACTGTAGAGCTCTTCAAGATCAAAGGGTTTCTACAGGAAACAGCTCACCATATACTTGCTGGCCTGCTTGGCTATCTCCAGTTCGCTGTAGGCTGTCATGACCACCACGGGCACTGTGAAGGACCGCTTGCGCAGTTCCCGTAAAAACTCCACTCCGCTCATGCCGGGCATCTCCATGTCCAGGATCACCAGATCCGGCGCTTCGCTGGCTATCTTCTCCAGGGCCTCTTTGCCTTCCCGAGGCTGAGTGATGGGGTAACCAGCTTCTCTCAGGGCTTCTTGGATCAGGAACCTCACTCCTGGTTGATCGTCTATCACCATCACTTTTTTTCGCCCACGCCAGCCTCACCTCCGAATCCTGGCGTCCCCCTCCCTTTCAGCTTCGCTTCGCTTATATAGTTATTTAGTCATGAACTGGTAAATTCCTTCCCCCAGGACAAAAAAATTGGCCTATTTCTCTCTCCTGAGGTAGGGACCAAGGGACCCAGCGGAACTGGGGGTCCCGAAGGAGATAGGGCAGGCCTTGGCGGCAGTAAAACCGGGGCCAGCGGGCAGAAGCCAGGGGCCTCCAGATGGGTATCTCCACCGCCTCCCCCACCTCCACCGGGGAGGAAAAGCCCACCTCCACCAGGGAAAACTGCATGCCTATTCTGCCCACCACGGGAAAAGGCTTCCCCCTGATGCATACCTCCCAGCCAGAACCCCTCCACCCCCAATAGGACAGGAGGAGTTTGGCCACATGCCTTAAAAGGTCCCCCAGTCCCTTAGGGCGGGAAACGGGAGTCAGCCCAAAACCCTCGCTGTAGCCCACCGGTATCAAGGCCAGCCGGGTACCCTTTTTGACCAGGTAATTTCCCCCGTATCCCACCCGGGCGCCGGGTTCCACCTCCTTGAGGGATAGAACCCTGGTCCAGGCCTTCCAAGGATCCTTCAGCTGCCATCCCTCCCCTTTTAGCCCATAAGGTATATGCCCATTAGAAAAGGGTCCCTATCCTCACCAGGTCCAGATGGGCCTGGGGATGGAGCATAAAGGCAGCGCTGTTACAAAAATGCCGTAGGGGTAGGGACAGACCTTCTTCCTGGAGATGCTGCAACAGCTGCTGAAAGATCCCCCACTGCCTTTTTATACTGGAAAGTCTCCCCCCGCTGGCGGGATGGGTAAAAATACCTTCCACCTGGATCCAGGGGCAGCCGGCCAGCTCCCTGATCAGGGGAAGGGCTTCTTGCGGGGAAAAACCGCTGCGGTGAAAACCCGTATCCACTTCCACATGGACAACCGCCCTCTTCCTGAGGCGCTGGGCCGCATCCCTGACGGCTTCGACTCCCTCTGGGGTGGCCAGGCTCAAGGTGAGATTGAGGTTCAGGGCTTCAGGGACTTCCTCCCTCAGCAAGGGGGTGAGGACCAATATGGGGGCCTTTATCCCGGCCCTCCTCAAGGCCTTGCCCTCCTCCAGGGTGGCCACTCCCAAGCAGTGGGTGCCTGCAGCCAGGAATATCCTGGACGCCTCCTCCAGCCCCAGGCCACAGGCATCGGCCTTCACCACCGCCAGAAGACGGGTGCCTGGAGGAGTCCGGCTCAGTATCTCCTTCACATTATGCTCCAAAAATGAAGCTTCGATCTCTATCCATCGGGTTCCCAACCAGTCCGTGTAGCTCCCTTTTTCCATAAGATCAGTCCCCCAAGAGGGCCCTTTCCCTTCCCCCCTCTTCCGTCCCAGGAGCAGGTTCCGGAAACCCTGGGCATAGAGGGGGTAAACTTTCCTCCATAACCAATAAAGGAAGGGGGAATACACCCGGTCGTATTCCCCTATGAACTCGGTGAGGGTGCCCCCGAAACCCTTTTTGAATCGGTAAAGCCCGTAAAGGGGATTATCCGGATTCAGGTCCCCGGAAACGCCCCGGAAATCATAGGACCGGCATCCCCTCTCTTTGGCCCAGAGGATCATGGTCCACTGGAGGAGGTGATTGGGCATAAGGTTTCGATGGCGATTGCTGGAGGCCCCATACAGATACCAAGCCTTATCTCCCATTATGAAGGCCAAGGCTCCCGCTATAGCCTCTCCGTGGTAGCTGGCCAGGAAAAGCTGGGCATATCTCCTTTTTACCATTTCTTTCCATATGGTTAGAAAATAATCATTAAGAGCGTATCAGGAAACCGTCCCTCAGGGCGGTTTCCTGGAGTATCTTTATAGAAAGTTTCCAGATCCTCCACCCGGTGGGCCTCCGCCACCGGCACCCCTTTCCTCTGGGCCAGGCGGATGTTGTAACGGGTCTTGGGGTGCATCCGCTCCAACAGGTCTTCCGGGCTGGGGCTCAAATCCAGCCGGAACACGAAGCGGGGCTGAATTCCCTCATGAAAATCCAGGCCCCGGCCTGCCAAATTAAAGTATTCCGATAGCAGGCCCAGGGCCTCCCCGTCCTGGGCAGGGATATCCGGGTCTATCTTTAAAAAACAGCCCTTTGCCTGCGGGCCACCCGATCTATGGCCGCCATCAGGTGGCTGAACACTTCTCCCTGGTGGAAGTCCACCACCGGTCCCCGGGGGCAATATAATATGCAATAGGGGGTGCGGGGGATGGGCCTCTTCAATAGGCTGGCCGCTGCTACAGGAGCCCCTCCCTTCTCCAACAACAGGCGCAGGGGTTGCCACCCTGTGGCCCTTTTGACTTCTCCCCAACCATAGGATTGCAGGAAGTGGCCCTTGGGGTGGGAGGCTATAAAGGCGTCGAATAGGCGTTCCTCCTGGGGCCCGATGAGCCGGGCAGCGTACATTTAATTCCTCCTCCTGTAGTTCAGGGCTTGGGCGATGAACTCCCTGAATAGGGGATGGGGCCTATTGGGGCGAGACCTAAATTCCGGATGAAATTGGCAGGCCACAAACCAGGGATGGTCGAGCAACTCCACTATTTCCACCAGATCCCCATCCAAAGAAGTCCCGCTCACCCTCATGCCCTTGGATTCCAGCAAATCCCGGTAGCTGTTATTCAAGGCTGACCTGTGGCGGTGGCGCTCATGGATTATCTCCTCCCCATAAGCCTCAAAGGCTTTAGAGCCAGGGGAGAGCCTGCAGGGGAAAAGGCCCAGGCGCATGGTGCCGCCCTTAACACTGATATCCTTCTGGCCGGGTAAAAAGTCTATGACCGGGTGGGGGGTATGGGGCACCATCTCGGTGCTGTGGGCCCCCTGAAGGCCGCACAGATGGCGGGCCACATCTATAACCGCCACCTGCAGGCCCAGACAGATGCCCAGGTAAGGTATACCCCGCTCCCGGGCATAACGGGAAGCCAGGATTTTCCCCTCAACCCCCCTTTCCCCAACC
>Ga0209836_100050_pt1 | contig 24369 bp, 22 predicted proteins | sample ElbSprsedimmetaG_FD_184147 | JGI IMG/M metagenome (GOLD analysis project Ga0209836, IMG submission 184147) | Hot spring sediment bacterial and archeal communities from California, USA to study Microbial Dark Matter (Phase II) - Elbow Spring... ... | reverse complement strand
CGGTTGGGATGCACGCCGAGCCTTTTCGCCGCTTCGCGTATGGATAGAAGTTTCATGTCTTCGTAGTATCAAAACAGTGAGTTACAGTCAAGAACAGGATGGTTATTTGAAGCTGCTACGTACCTCCCGTACAGGATTCTGGTAAGAAACGACTCGGAGAAATCGTGACCCCGTTTACGGTGGAGGAGCTTCGGAAAAGGCCGCAGGCGGTTCGTCGCGAAGGAGGGTGGGCTTTCGGTACGTCGGGCAACGGCACCCTTCTCCTCCCGGGGGAGCGGACAACAAGGCGTCGATAAGGATGTGGCCCACGAGCTCCGCCTCGCCGTAAAAGATGTCTTTGAGCTCGTCGTGCTCCCAATCGCGAACCACGCCCTCGGCGTAGTTCGTCACGAGGTGGATCCCCGCGTAGCAGGCGCCGATTTCTCGGGCGAGATACACCTCGGGTACGAGGCTCTGGCCGACGACATCGCCGCCCATCTGGCGAAACGCCTGCACCTCGCTCCGGCTTTCGAAATGCCGCCCATCCGTGGCCACGTAGACGCCGCGGCGAAACACGCGGCGCCCCGTTCCGCGTACCCGAGCCTCCGCGGCACGGGCGAGGATTTCCGCGCCCACGGGGCAGATGGGTTCGCGCATGATGAGGAGGTACGGAAGTCCCAAGGAAACATCCTTTCGCATCGTCATGTCGATGTAGTCGTCGGGAATCACGAAGTCGCGGAGTTCGAGGAGACGGCTCAAACTTCCGACGCCCCCCTCGGCGAAGATCCGACGAACCCCCGCCTCGCGAAAGACCCAGAACACCTGACGCGAGGCGTCGGCGCGGCTGACGTGGGGGGGCCGCCACCCGTGCATGCGCACGGTGAGCACCCGCTTCCCTTCTACTTCAAAGAGGGTGAACGGGGGGCTTTCGCCAAAGGGGGTAGGAAAGACGAGCCCCTCTTCGAGCACCCGAACCTCCGGACGGTTGAGCGCCGCGGGGAAGCGAAGGGAAAACGTGCTTGAGCCGCCAATGACGGCAAAGGAGGCCGAAGGTACGGCCCGCTCCCCGCCGCCATCCGCGGCGCGGGTAAGTTCCTTTCCCTTGGGCGGATCGGGGTTTTCTCCGTGGGGCTTGTCCGCCGCAGATCCACGGGAGAAAGCCACGAGCGCATCCGTCCCTCCTTCGAGGCCGCGGCGAATCGCCTCCCGGGCCAACGTATCGGCACGCTCGTTCCCCCAAACGCCGGTATGGCCCGGCACGTGGGCGACTTCCCAGGGGATTCCCTCGAGCAGCTCGAGCAGTTGTTCCCAGAGGTCGACGTTCTTGACCGGCGAACCCGACTTCGTGCGGTACCCTTGCGAACGCCACTCCCAGGGCCAGCGGTTTTTTAGGGCGTTTGCCACGTAAGCGCTGTCCAAGAACAGGCGGACGCGAAGGCGCCCTGAACGCAAGTCTTCCTCCGCACGTTCGCGCAGACGGCGGAGACCTTCAATTACGGCCGTAAGCTCCATCCGGTTGTTCGTCGTCGAAGGCGAAAATCCCGACACTTCCTCAATGCGGCCGTCGGGAAAGACGAGGACCGCGCCGTACCCGCCGGGTCCCGGATTCCCCGAACACGCCCCATCCCCGTAAAGGGCTACGCTCATGCCCAATCCCCTTCCGCCCACGCGATCACCCCCTCGCTTGCCCGAGAGCTGGGCGAAGGAGTCTAAACCCCCTGGGCTTCGCGAACGGCCAGGCGCACAAGGCTTCGAACCATGACCCCCGTCGGCCCCTTGGGGACGAGGGGCGAACCTTCGTCGTCCCAAGCCGTACCGGCGATGTCGAGGTGCAGCCAAGGGAGGGGGTCGGCAAACTGCTTGAGGAACATCCCCGCGGTGATCGTCCCGGCATTTCGACCGCCGGAGTTCTTGAGGTCGGCAATCCGACCGCGGATTCGTTCGAGGTAGACATCGAAGGCGGGAAGGCGCCAGATTCGCTCGTCTTCTTCGCCTGCCGCCTCGGCAAATCGGGCGTACAGTTCCTCGTCGTTGGCCATTGCCCCCGTCGTCTCCGTACCCAAAGCGACGAGCACGGCACCCGTGAGGGTGGCGATGTCGACGATCTCCCCCGCGCCGCGCCCCCGCGCATACGTGATCGCGTCGGCGAGGATCAGCCGTCCTTCGGCGTCTGTGCTGATCACCTCGACGGTCTTGCCGGACATCGTCCGGAGGACGTCTCCGGGGCGGTAGGCCTTGCCGTCGGGCATGTTTTCCACCATGGGGAGGACAGCCATGAGGTTGCGTCGGACGCCCAGGCGCGCCGCCGCGAGAATCGCCGCAAGGGCCGTGGCCGCTCCCGCCATGTCCATCACCATGGACTCCATTCCCTGGGCGGGCTTCAAGGAAATGCCCCCTGTGTCGAAGGTGATCCCTTTCCCGACAAACGTGAGAGGGTCCTTCCACTCGGGTTCTCCCGAATACTCGAGGACGACAAGGCGCGGTTCGTTGGCGCTGCCCTTGGCGACGGCGAGGAGCGCCCCCATGCCCAGAGACTCCATGTCCTCACGTTTGAGGACGGCGTAGCGGAGTCCGACTTCCTTGGCAGCCTCCACGGCCCGCGCACAAAACGCCTCCGGCGTGAGGACGTTGGGCGGTGTCTGGACGAGGTCGCGGGCGAAGTTCACCGCCTCACCCAAAATCTGTCCGCGCCGAAGCCCCTCATCTGCGCCCGCTTTCGCAGGCGCGATGCGCACGGATTCCACGGCGGGGCGCGGCACGTCCTCGCTGCGAAACTCGTCAAAACGGTACTGGGAGAGGTATGCGGACGTCGCCAGCCATTCCGCGACGCGCTCGGCGGGAAATCCCGCCGCGTACAGGGCTTCTGCCCAGAACACGAGATCGCGGGCGCCTACGGCCTGCGCCTCGCGCACCCCGCGGGCAAAAAGGGTGCGCAGGCGTCTCCGTTCAGGTGCCTCCGGCGTTCCGAGGAGGATCACGTTTCGCACGGGCATGCGTCCGAGGGTGGACACGGCGAGGACGACGTCTTCGCCGTGGCGGCGATAGGCGAGCTTGCGCGTCCACGCATCCGACAGCGCACCGCCGAGGGCTTCGTCGATGCGGCGCAAGTCTGGTGAAAACGCTTCCCCGAAGTGCAAGACGGCCAGCGCGTCCCCTTGGACGGCAAGAGGGTCTTCCCCTCCCCAAATCCCGAGCTCGATGTGCATCGAAGGCCGTTCCCCCTTACGCGAACGGATCTTTTCGGCGGAGCGACCGCATACCGAAGACGCCCGGCCTTTCTCTGAAGAACGGGCGATTCGCCGACGGCATGCGCCCGCCGAAGTAAGGAAAAAAAGGAAAACCCGCCCGGTCTCGCGAGGCGCCGGGCGGGAGGTCGGAGAGAAACGATCTCCGGACCTCGGCATCAACCACCCAGGTACGCCGCCCGAACCTCCTCACTCGCCCGCAGCCGCTCGGCGGTGTCCGCGAGCACGATGCGCCCCGTCTCGAGCACGTAGCCGCGGTGGGCGACGGAGAGGGCCATGTGCGCGTTTTGCTCGACGAGGAGAAGGGTGGTCCCCTGCTCGTTGATTTCTTTTAGTGTAGCAAAAATCTGCCGTACGAGGAGAGGAGCGAGGCCCAAGGAGGGTTCGTCCAAGAGAAGCAGGCGGGGGCGCGCCATGAGCGCGCGCGCAATGGCGAGCATCTGCTGTTCGCCGCCGGAAAGCGTCCCCGCCTTCTGCTGCAGGCGTTCCTTGAGGCGGGGAAAGAGGGCAAAGACGCGCTCGAGGCTCTCTGCAACCTCCTTCGGGTCTCGCCGAAGGTAGGCCCCCAGGGCGAGGTTCTCCCGTACGGTCATGTTGGCAAAAATCCTGCGCCCTTCGGGAACGTGGGAAATGCCCAGACGTACGATCTCTTCGGCTTTGAGGCGCGTGAGCGGGCGCCCCTCAAAGGTGATGGTTCCCTCGCGCACCGGCACGAGGCCGGAAATCGCCCGAAGCAGGGTCGTCTTGCCCGCTCCATTCGCCCCGATGAGGGTGACGATCTCTCCCGGCTCTACCGTGAGGGAAATCCCCTTCAAGGCATGGATCCGCCCGTAGTAGACGTGGACGTTTTCGATCTTGAGCATCACGACACCTCTTCCCCGAGGTAAGCTTCGATGACGCGGCGGTTCCTCCGGATCTCTTCGGGGGGGCCTTCGGCGATGAGCACCCCGTGGTCGAGGACGTAGATGCGCTCCGAGATTCCCATCACGACGCTCATGTCGTGCTCGATGAGGAGGATCGTGAGCGAAAAGCGCTCGCGAATCTCGCGGATGAGCCGCATGAGGTCCTGAGACTCCTGCGGGTTCATCCCCGCCGCCGGCTCGTCCAAGAGGAGGAGCTTGGGCCGAAGGGCGAGGGCGCGGGCGATTTCGAGGCGCCTCTGCAGGCCGTACGGGAGGTTGCGCGCCTTTTCCTCCCGGTAGGCGGAGAGGCCCATGAGTTCCAAAAGCTCTTCGGAAACGCGGTACATCTCCGCCTCTTCGCGGTAGAACCGAGGGAGCCGGAGCATCGCCTCCCAAGTGCGGTAGCGGGAGTGCACCGCCGCGGCGATGCGCACGTTGTCGAACACGGAAAGGTTCCCAAAGAGGCGGATGTTCTGGAAGGTGCGAGCGATCCCGCGCCGCGCAAGGACGTAAGGGGGAAGGCCGTTGATCCGCTGGCCTTCGAAGAGGATCTCTCCCTCCGTAGGGACGTAGACCCCGGTGAGGAGGTTGAAGACTGTCGTCTTGCCCGCACCGTTGGGCCCGATGAGCCCCACGAGCTCTCCTCGAAGGAGGTAGAGGTCGAGGTTGTCCACGGCCTTGAGTCCGCCGAAGCGGATCCCCACGCCCTTGAGGCGGAGGATCTCCCGTTCTCCTTCGGCAGAGGCCACAAGCGACTTATCCTTCACCGAACATCCGCCCCCTTCTTCGGACGAAAGACGGACAAGAGATCCCCGAACTCACGGTCCCCGAGAAGGCCTTGCGGCCGGAAGAGCATGATGAGGATAAGGACCACGCTGTAGAGGATCATCCGAATCTCGGGAAACTGCTGGAGGTAGGTCGAGAGGATGGTGAGGAGGACCGCGGCCAAGGTCGCCCCCGAGAGGCTCCCGATCCCGCCCAAAACCACGAACACGAGGATTTCGAACGACTTGAGAAAGCCGAAGTCTACGGGTTGAATCACGTAAAACGTGTGGGCGTACAGGCCTCCGGCGAGGCCGGCAATCCCCGCCCCGAAGGCAAAGGCAAACACCTTGACGAAAGTCGGAGAGATCCCCATGGCCTCGGCGGCGATTTCGTCCTCGCGCACGGCGAGCGTCGCGCGTCCGTACGCGGAATGCGTAAAGGTGAGGACGAGAGCGAAGACGATGACAAGGGAAACGAAGAGGTGCGTCCACGTCGTGAGGTGCGGAAGCTGCATGCCCGCAGCCCCGCCGACGTAGTCGATGTTGAGGAGCGAAATCCGTATGATCTCGGCGAACCCGAGCGTGGCAATCGCGAGGTAGTCCCCGCGCAGGCGAAGCGTGGGAAGCCCCACGAGTAGCCCCATGAGCACGGAAACCACGACGGCAGCAAGCAGCGCGAGTTCAAAGGGCATGTCGAGGCGGGTGGTGACGACGGCCGCGGTGTAGGCGCCTACGGCGAGGAAACCCGCCTGACCGATGGAAAACTGTCCCGCAAGGCCGAGGATGACGTGGAGGCTCACCGCGAGAAGGATGTTGATCCCGATGGCCATGAGCACGTTTTCTCCGTAGCGTCCGATCCAACCGCTCCTCAGGGCGAGCTCGACGACGCCGTACCCTACGAGGAGGGCGAGGAGCACGCCGCCGACGCGAGTCCAAGACCGCATCGCAAACGTTCGTCCCATTGGCTCACCTCCTTACGCGTCAGACTTTCTCCCGCACGTGCTCGCCGAATATTCCTTCCGGCCGGACGAGGAGGATCAGGATGAGGACGATGAACGCCACGGCATCCCGGAAGAGGGAGAAGCCGAGGGCACTCACCCCCGTTTCGAGGATGCCGATGAGGAACCCGCCAACCATCGCCCCCGGAATGGAACCGATTCCTCCCACTACCGCGGCGATGAAGGCCTTAAGCCCGGGAAGGAGACCCATAAACGGGTCGATGCTCGTGTAGTAGAGCCCGTACACGACACCGGCGGCCCCACCCAAAGCGGAACCCAAGGCGAAGGTCACGGAAATCGTACGGTCTACGGATATCCCCATGAGACGCGCCGCATCCATGTCAAAGCTCACGGCGCGCATCGCCCGGCCGGTCTGCGTGTTCTGCACGATGAATTGAAGGACGTACATGAGGAGGAAAGAGGTGACGAGGATCACCAAGGCGTCCATCTTGAGCGTCGCCCCGAAGAGGTCGAGGTGGGCGGTGAAGAGGGTGGGGTAGGCCTCTGGCTGCGCACCTTGCGTCCCCCGAAGGTAGATCGTAACGTACTCCAGGAAAAACGAGACGCCGATCGCCGTGGTGAGCGCCGCAAGGCGGGGGGAATTGCGGAGACGTCGGTAAGCCACGCGCTCGATTGTCACCCCGAGGAGGGTGGAGCCGACCATCGCCACAAGAAGGGCTACGAGTAGCTTCGTCCAAGGATTTGCCCCGAGCGGGGTGCCCTCGACGAGGAGCATGGCGTAGTACCCGAGGAACGCTCCGACCATGAAGACGTCCCCGTGGGCGAAGTTGATGAGCTTGATGATTCCGTAGACCATCGTGTACCCGAGGGCGATGAGCGCGTAGATGGCCCCGAGGGAAATGGCATTTAGGAGCTGCTGCAGCCATACGTCCATAGGGCAAAGACCCCTTTCCCCACTGGAAGGCTATCCTTTGGAATATTCGATCGAATACGAACAGGGAATGCCCCGGCCGTGGTTCGGGGGCCGGGGCGCGAGCGGACTACGGTTCGACCTTCTTGCGGAACGTCTGCTTCCCGTCCACGTACTCGAGGACTACAGCCGCCTTGATCGGATTGTGGTCGGGACCGATGGTGATCGTACCCGAGACGAGGGGGAGGTCTTTCATCGCCTCCAAGGCCGCCTTCACCTCGGTCGGGTCCGTTGACCCGGCGCGATTCACGGCGTCCGCGTAGAGCATCACGGCGTCGTACCCGAGGACCGCGAAGGCGTCGGGGATCGCGTTGTATTTCGCCTGGTACTCCTTGACGAACTCCTGAATTCGCGGATCTGGGTCGTCGGCGGCGTAGTGGTTTGTGATAAACACCTTGTCCATATTGGATGCTCCAGCGATCTCTACGAGCTTAGGCGAATCTAAGCCGTCTCCGCCGATGATCGGGACTTGAATCCCTAGGTCGCTGCGGGCCTGCTTGATGATGATCCCAGCCTCTTGGTAGTACCCGGGGAGGAAGATCACGTCGGGTTTGGCGTCGCGGATAAGCGTGAGCTGCGAGCGGAAGTCCTTGTCGTTCTTCTGATAGGACTCTTCGGCGACGATCTCCCCACCCAACTTCGTAAACGCCTGCTTAAAGGCGTCGCGGAGGCCGATGGCGTAGTCGGAGGAGACTTCCGTAAACACGGCGGCCTTTTTCGCCTGGAGGTCTTCGATCGCGTACTTGGCCGCTACCTCTCCCTGGAAGGGGTCGATGAAGCAGGCGCGGAAGACGTACGGTCGGGTCTGTTTCGTCTTGGGGTCCACGGTGACATCGGGATTCGTGGCCGTCGGAGAAATTACGAGCATCTTGTTTTCGTCGGCGATGTTCACCATCGCGAGCGTTGTCCCCGAAGTGGTTGCCCCGATGATCACATCCACCTTGTCCTGCTGGATGAGCTTAAGGGCGATGCTCGAGGACTCGCTCTTTTCCGACTTGTTGTCCCCCTCTACGAGGACCACCTTCTTGCCCAAGAGTCCGCCGTCGGCGTTGATCTTTTCCACAGCCATGCGCGCTCCATTCTTTGCGGACTGGCCGAACGTCGCCGTCTGGCCGGAAAGTTCTAGGTTGAGGCCGATGCGGACTTCGTCGCCCTTCTCCGCTCCTCCGCCGCAGCCCCCAAGGACGAAGGCCACCGCCAGGAGGGGGAGGAAGGCCCAGCGCACAAGCTTCATCCACGTATCCCCCTGTCGTACGGTTTCACCTTATGTTCCTGATTTTAAAGCATTGGCAAGCGGCTGTCTAGAGAAACTCGGGAGATCCATTCCGAAAAAAAGAGGAAGGAGGCGATCTCCTTCCTCTGATCTAAAACAGAGACGAGCTCTCCTAAAAGTCCTCACGGGTGCACGGTGGTCCGGTACGTCTGCTTTCCGTCCTTGAACTCGATGACTACCGCCGGCTTCACGGGGTTGTGCTTGTCGTCGAAGCTGATCTTGCCCGTAACCCCTTGGAAATCCTTGGTCGCCTCGAGGGCGTCGCGGATCTTCTTGGGATCCGCTTCACCCGCCCGCTTGATGGCGTCTACGACAAGACCCGCGGCGTCGTACCCGAGGGCGTGGAAGCCGTTCGGCTCGCTCCCGTACTTCTCCTTGAAGAGCTTGACAAACGTCTGCACCGCAGGTTCCGTGGACTCCGGCGAGAAGTGGGCGGTCATGTAGGCGTTGTTCAGGTTGCTCGCGTCGCCCGCGAGCTTCACGAGCTCCGGCGAGTCCCACCCGTCCCCGCCGAGAACGGGGATGTCGAGGCCGAGATCGCGCGCCTGGCGGATCTGCAACCCTACGTCTTCGTAGTAGTTCGGAAGGTAGAGGACGTCGGGATTCTGCGCCTTGATCCGCGTGAGCGCCGAGTTGAAGTCCTTGTCCCCCTTGGAGTACTTTTCCTCCGCGACGGTTTCGCCGCCGCCCTTGAGGAACGTCTCCTTAAAGGCGTTCGCAAGGCCGATGGCGTACTCGTCGCTCTGGTTGACGAGAAGTGCGGCGCGCTTGGCCTTGAGGTCATTTAGGGCGAACTTAGCCGCTACCTCCCCCTGGAAGGGGTCGATGAAGCAGGCGCGGAAGGCGTAGGCGAGGGTCTTTCCATCCTTCACGGTAACGTCGGGGTTTGTCGCCGAGGGGCTTACGAACGGGACCTCGTGCTCCTCCGCAATGGGGGCAAAGGCCATCGTGATTCCGGACGTCGCCGCGCCGAGGATCGCCACGACCTTGTCCTGTTCGATGAGGCGGAGGGCGGCGTTCGTGGCGTCCGCCTTTTCCGACTTGTTGTCCACCTTTACGAGTTCCACCTTGCGACCCAAAACGCCGCCGTTCTTGTTGAGCTCCTCCACGTATAGCTCCGCGCCCTGGACGAAGGACTGCCCGTAAGAAGCAACCCGACCCGTGAGCTCGGCGTTCACGCCGATCTTGACGGGTTGTGCGTCGGCCCCATTGCCGCCGCATCCGGCGAGGACGAGGGCCGCAGCGAGGAAAACGGCGAGAACCGGAAGACGCAGACGTTGCACTCCAATTCCCCCTTTTTTGGTAACTCTGGGCCTTTCTTGCCTTGCGACCTTCGAATTTTGGTGTCCATTATAGCGCCGCATGCGGGCGATGTCCAGAGGTCCTTCGTGTGAGCTTTAGCAAAACCATGCCCAGACCTCCGGGAGATTTGCACCACATGGGCCGGAAGAAGGGGCAAAGCGCGACTGCCGTAGGCCGGTACGGGTTTCTCTCTTGGCCAGCCGAAAAGGGACGTTTGCCTCCGGCAAATCGAGGGACATTTCTCCCGCGGCGGTGCGTAAGAGTATAGGCGATCTCTGCGATGCAAAACGCGTGAAAGGACGGACGACCTCGATGCACGTGTACGCAGTTGCCGATTTTGCCGGAGTCCTCTCCTTCGCCGAGTCTCCCCCCGACCGAGAAGGTCTCGCGCGAGTGCGAAGCTCTTTCCCGGTCTTTCGCCCGCCCGACCTCCCGGTCGATGTCTTGGAATCCCTGGGAACGGGCCTTCGCTTTACCGCATTCGGGATTCCCTCGAAGCCCAAAAACGAGAAGGCGATGTCTTCGACGGATTTCCCATCGTCCCAAGCGCAAAAGATCCTCCTGGCCGACGCGCCGTGGAGCGGCCGCTTGGGCGGTGCGGCGGAAGCCGCGAGCAGGCGTCTTGCAGGGGCACTCCGCGAAGTCTTCGCTTCCCTCCCCCAACCCGGCGCCTATGCCCTCTGGGACGGGGAGGCGGAGGTCCTCGCGCTGTACCGCGACCCGACCGGAGGACGTACGATCTTTCTCCGCACGGATGGGAATCGCCTTGCCTTTGCCACCCACAATGTACGAACTCGCCCCGGGAGAAGCGCTCATCTTCGCCCGTTGCGGCGAGGGCTTCCTCCTTCGCCGCGAGCACTTCCGCCTCTTTTCGTCTGCCGGACCCGAGATCCATCCGAAGACCGACGTCTCGACCGCCCTTCGGGAAAGCCTCTTCACCTCCGTCCAGAGCGCGTACCGGGAAGGAGCCCGCGGCGTGTTCCTCTCCGGCGGCCTCGACTCCGGCGCCGCCCTCGCCCTTTCTCCGCCTTAGCGCTCCGGAAGAGGTGCTCTACTCTGCCTCCGTCGACTACGAGGACGAAGACGCGCACTTCGTCCCCTCCCCACTCCTCCCCGAGCGAGACGCCGCTTACGTGGAGGTTGCGGTTCGCGCGGCGAAAAGCAAGCACCGTACCGTGGTCTTGTCCGCAGACGAGATCGCGTCCTTCCTCCGGAGTCTCGGAAACCTCCGTGGGTTTCCGGGAATGCTCGACGTCGACGCTGCCCTCCTCCTCTTCTTCCGCCGCGTCGCCGGGTGGAACGCAGAAGTGGCGTGGCTTACGGGCGAGGGGGCCGACGAGACCTTTGCCGGCTATCCTTGGGCGGAAGAGGCGTTCTTTGGGGCCGCGGTCGCACACCAAAGCGGTCGCCGTACGGACGTCCGGCTCCTCTTCCCGTGGATGCGGCACGTCGAAGAACGGCTCGCGCTCCTCCGCCCGGAAGTCGCCCAGGCGGTGTGGGCCTACCTCGACGAACTCCTCCTCCGCGCCGTAGAAAGCACGGATCGCCACCTGCCGGAGGAACTCTCGCGCTCCGTGCCCCAAAAAGAAGTGGCGGTCCTCTGGACGTCCGCCCATACCGCCCTGCACTTCGGAAGCGTCCTCCTGGAACGGATGGCGCGGTCCGGCAAGGCCGCAGGCCTTCGGATCCTCTTCCCCTTCCTCGACGGAGACGTCCGCGCCTTCGCACCCTTCGCCCTGAGGGGCGAGCCTTCCCTGCGCAAACCCCTCCTCCGCGAGGCGCTCACGGGGATCGTCCCGGAGGAGATCCGCCTGCGCAAGAAGAGCCCTTTCCCCAAGAGCCACCACCCAAAGCTCGCGCAGGCCCTTCGGACGCGCGGGGAAGAGCTCATGGCAAACCCCCAGGCGACCATCTGGACCTTTCTCGATCGCGACGCCGCTTCGCGCTTTCTCCAAAGTCCGCCGCCACACCTCCCGTGGTTCGGACAGCTCCTCGACGCTCCCCACTACGCGGCGTACCTCGCAGAAGTTCACGACTGGCTCGAACGGGTTCGCACGCGCCTTCCCGATCGCGGCTTCTGACGCAAGCCGTCGACGAACTCGGGGGGAACGCGTCTACCTTCGGAAACGGCGTTCCCCATCCCGAACCTCCTGCGGTCGCCCGCCTCCCCAGAGGAACACGGAGACGGCCGCCGCCGCAGAAAGCCCAAAAAACCCTGCGAACAAAGTTCCCTGCCCGACGCCTCGGGCGAGGAAGAAGCCGACGGCGTACGGCGCGATCACCGCCATGATCCGGCCCCAAGAGGCCGCAATCCCCGTACCGCTCCCCCGCAGTTCGTCCGGATACTGTTCCGGCGTATAGGCGTAGAGGGCGCCCCACGCTCCGAGGTGGAAAAAGTTCAACAGGGCGCCGCTCGCGAGGAGAACGGCGGTATTGGGGGCAAACCCGAAGGCTGCCGCCGCCAAGGCGCCGCCCACGAGGTAGCTTCCGAGGACGGCAGAACGTCCCCATCTTTCGACGAGCCACGCCGCCGTGAGATATCCCGGAATCTGAAAGAGGTTCATCGCCACGAGATAGCTAAAACTCCGGACGATCTCGTAGCCTCGGGCCACGAGGAGCGAGGGAAGCCAGAGGAACAGACCGTAGTAGACGCCGTTCATGGCCATCCAGAGAAACCAGAGGAGAAGCGTCCTGCCCCGCAGACCTCGGGCGAAAAGGGCACGTACGTCCACGCGCGGTCGGTCGGCAGAGAGCCGAGGCGCCGACTCCGGCATGCGCGTGCGGGCCAGAAGGGCGACGAAGGCAGGAAGTGCTCCGAAGGCGAGCACCGCCCGCCACCCCCCGACGGGCAAAAGAAAGCGGGCCGTTAGTGTTGCGGCCAGCGCGCCGAGCGCCCAAAAACTCTCCGCAAGCACGACCGCACGGCCGCGAATTTCCCGCGGCGCCGTCTCAGACACGTAGGCGGCAGCCACCGGCAACTCCGCCCCGAGCCCGACCCCGACGAGAAAACGCAAGAAAAAGAGGACGTCGAGGCGAAAGACGAAGGCCATAAGCCCCGTACCGAGTCCGTACAGCGCCATGGAAGCGAGAAAGACCGTCTTACGCCCGACGCGGTCCGCCAACCAACCGCCGAGGAGCGCACCTATTGCCATCCCCATGGTTCCCGCGCTGAGCAAAAGGCCGCGTACTTCTGGGTCCAATCCCCACTCCTGGGCGATGGCGGGAAGGACGAGCCCAAAGAGAAGCACGTCCATCGCGTCGAAAAAAAAGCCCAACGCCCCCAAGAGAAACGAAGGCGACCGGTAGTACCCGCGCATCCCCATCCCCCCACGTTTGGAGTAAGCGTAGCGTACCATTGATCTATTGTCAAACACTCTGTAATGTAAACTCGTCATTACATTTCGGAAGAAAAAAAGAGCCGCGCTCCAGTTCGGAGCGCGGTGCGGCGTTTTACCGCCTTCCCCTTGGGCGGCTTTCCTCTCCTTCGTAGACGACGATGGGGTTGTAGAACGTGTCCCGCTCCACGGGAATCCGACCCGCTCCGCGGATGAGCCAGACGAGCTCTTCGCGCGTGATCCCGGCCTCCGTGAGCGCACCGGCGGAGTGGCTGATGCGCTCCTCGACGAGGGTTCCGTGGAGGTCCGAAGCGCCGAAGGTGAGGGCGAGCTGTGCGAGTTGAAAGCCGATGTTGATCCAGTACGCCTTGATGTGCGGCACGTTGTCCACAAACAGGCGGCTTACGGCAATCATCCTCAGGTCTTCGTAGGCGCTCGTGCGCTTCGTGAGCGGTGCGTCCTTGCGGTACGGCTGAACGGCCAGAGGAATGAAGGCGAGAAAGCCCCCGGTTTCGTCCTGGAGCTCGCGGATGAGGCGCATGTGCTCGAGCCGTTCCTCCAACGTCTCGATAGATCCGTAGAGCATCGTCGCGTGCGTCTTCATCCCCATGCGGTGCGCCGTCCGGTGCACGTGAAGCCACTCGTCGACGCTCGCCTTGTCCGGGCTCATGATCCGGCGGTAGCGTTCCGAGAGGATTTCCGCCCCGCCTCCCGGAAGGGTGTCGAGACCGGCGTCCCGGAGCTCGCTCAGGACCTCTTCGACGGTGCGACCGGAAATCCGCGCAAAGAAGACGATTTCCGCCGCCGTATAGGCCTTGATCGTGACGTGGGGGAAGTTTTCTTTGAGAACGCGGATCACGTCTACATAGTACGAAAAGGGGACGTAAGGGTTGTGCCCGCCCGTCATGTGGAATTCCCGCGTCGTCGGGGTGATCCTGGCGCGGGCGTAGGCGACGAGTTCTTCGGGCGTATACGTAAAGGCACCCTCTTCCCCGGGGTCACGCCGAAAGGCGCAGAAGGCGCAGCGCGCCTCGCAGATGTTCGTATGGTAGAGATGGAGGTTTTCGATGAAGTAGACGTACAAACCGTTTTTCCTGCGGTTCACCACGTCCGCGAGTTGCCCGAGCGTGAGGATGTCGGGCGTCCGCATGAGCACGAGGCCGTCCTCCCACGACAAACGCTCGCCCCGAAGGACCTTCTCTACGATCGGCTCGAGCGCTGGATCGCGCACGACGAGTTCCACGCTTCCTCCTCCTTTCCGTCCCCCTTCCGCGGATCCATTGCGAACGTGCGCCCAGGAGCAGGGAAAACCGGATTCTCCCCCTCTTCGAAACACGCTTCGGTCCGTCTGTGGCGGCGGTCCTATGCGTACACGGCGATGGGCCGATAGAGCGTGTCTCGTTCGACGGGTACGCGTCCCGCCTCTCGCAGGAGAGCGATGAGTTCTTCCTTGGTAAGTCCTTGGGGAGCTTCCGATCCGGCGTCGTGGATGATGTGCTCTTCGATCACCGTGCCGTCGATGTCGTCAGCGCCGAAGTAGAGGGCCACCTGGGCGAGCTTGAGCCCCGTCATCATCCAGAAGACGCGAATGTGCGCAAAGTTGTCCAAAAGAAGGCGCGCCGTAGCGAGGATCCGAAGGTCGTACATCCCGCTCGTCTCCCGCGGAAAGGCGCGTTCGCGGGCGAGGGGCGTGTTTTCCGGATGGAAGGCGAAGCCGAAAAAGGCGTCGAAGCCGCCAGTCTCGTCTTGAAGTTCCCTGAGGCGCAAGAGGTGGTCGACGACGTGCTCCGGCCGCTCGATCGTCCCGTAAAGGATAGAAGCGTTGGAGCGGATGCCCATGCCGTGGGCGATCCTGTGGATTTCAAGCCAGCGCTCGGCGTCGGTCTTGTGCCCGGCGATGGCGAGGCGTACCTCAGGGTCGAACACCTCCGCACCGCCGCCCAAGAGCGAACCGAGCCCGGCCTCCTGCAAGCGGGCGAGCACCTCGGAGACGTCCATGCGGAATAGACGACTCATGTAGTCGATTTCCACGGCCGTAAAGGCCTGTACGTGTACGTCAGGCAGGATCTCCTTCACCAGGCGGAGCATGTCGGTGTAGTACGAAAACGAGAGCTTAGGGTTGATCCCGCCAGTGATGTGTACCTCGCGGATTCCCCGACCCTGAAGGGGCCGGAGCTTTTCGGCAATCTCCTCAAGGGAGAGGGTGTATGCCCGCGGATGGCCGGGTTTCACGGCAAAGGCACAAAACTTGCAGTTGAGGGCGCATACGTTGGTGTGGTTGAGGTGGGCGTTTACGATGAAATACGCGCGGTCGCCGTGCAGGCGGCAGCGCACTCGATCGGCCATAAACCCTAGACCTAAGAGGTCCGACGTCGTGAGGAGGGTGAGGCCGTCGGCAAACCCGAGCCGCTCCCCCCGCTCCACCTTTTCCCATATGGGCAGAAGTTCCGAAGTGAGCAATCCTCCGCCCCCTTTCTTTCGTCTCATTATAGCGCTCCGTCGGGGAAAATTCCGATCGTGAGGTTCACACTCCCGACGGGGAAAGGGATTTTCGGACACAAAGAGGGCGGGCACGCCCGGTGGGCGTACCCGCCGCATCCGACGTCCGCCGACGCCCTTCTTCGGGCATTCAGCGGAGGTTGAGGTCGGAGGAGTGCGCCGGTACGCGGTCTTTCGGGTCGACGTACTGCTTCGCCCGGTTCACGGCGATCGGTGCCTCGCCAAAACCCACGGCGATGAGCTTCACCTTGCCCTCGTACGTCGCAACGTCTCCTACGGCGAACACGCCGGGAATATTCGTCTCCATCCAGCGGTTCACGACGATGCTGTTCTTTTCCAGCTCGAGGCCCCACTCCTTGATCGGACCCAAGGAAGCCACAAAGCCGTAGCTTACGACCAGCTCGTCTACGGAAAAAAGCCGCAACTCCTCCTTGTTTTCCGCATGGGCGAGGACGAGCACTGGCGACGCGTCTCCTTCTACACGCACGACGTTGTACGGGACGATGACATTCACCTTGGACTGGGAGAGGAGATCTACGGAGTGCTCGTGGGCGCGGAACTGCGTCCTCCGGTGCACGAGATGGACTTCCGAAGCCACCCCCTGAAGGGTGAGCGCCCAGTCGACGGCGGAGTCCCCTCCACCAAGGACGGCAACGCGCTTCCCGAGGAAGTGCTCCACCTTGGGCACGAAGTAGTGGAGTTTACCCGCCTGCTCCCAGCGCTCCGCCCCTTCTACCTCGAGGCGCCGCGGGTCAAAGGCACCCGCCCCTGCAGCGATGATCACCGTCCGCGCGCGGTGTTCACTGCGCGAAGTCACGAGGCGGAAGGTGCCGTCGGCTTCCTCGCGATGGAGTTCGAGCACCTTTTCGTCGAGGCACACGTCGGGCTCGAAATACAAGGCCTGATCCTTCAGGCGTTCTACGAGTTCGCCGGCCTTGATCTTGGGAAAGCCGGCAACGTCGAAGATGTACTTCTCGGGATAGAGGGCCGCCAGTTGCCCGCCGAGCTCGGGGAGGCTCTCGAGGATCTTCACGGACATCCTCCGCATTCCCGCGTAGAAGGCGGCGAAGAGCCCGACCGGGCCACCCCCTACGACCGCAACGTCGACTACGTCGTTTCTGCAGGCCACGTTCCGCCTCCACCTCCGTCTACGAGTTCGTGCCCGTCCCCTGCCCAGCCGTCGCGTCCCTTCGTGGTACGCGCCTTCCATCTTACCGCGAGGCGCGCCAAAAGGGAACTCCCGGCGAACATCGGGCCGTTCCGAGAAGCCCCCTTTACAGGCTTCGCGGACTATTATAAAGTTTTCGCTCGCGAATGAAAAGTGCGGACGCGAAAGGGGAATAAAAATCCCTTCCCTGGGAAAAGGTGGACGGTGGAGGGATGGAAATGCCCGGACGCCGTCTGCCTAAGGTTTTTTTGTCTTGGCCGCGACCGTCTTCTTCACCGCGGGAAACGCGTACGGGGAACCCCCGCAACTCGAACCGGCGGAAGAGGTGGTCTCGGCCGCAGAAACCGGAGGAGCGGAAAACACATCGACCTCTACGTCCCGAGCGTGCGCGAGGCGCTTTACAACAGGGGGAGGCGTACCGTAGAGGTGTACGTCCTCGCCTGGGGGACGGGAAGGGTCGAAGATGAGTTCCTCGACCGTCTGAACACTTCGGGTCTGCGCGCCCTCCGCGACGTACAGGGCAGAGAAGCTGCGGCCCAAGGCCCGTCAAGGCCACGCCCGCAGTCCGCTCGTCCCGAGGAGAAAACCAACCAAAACACCGAGAACGAGGCCCGCGGCTACTTCGACGGGTCTGTGGCCGAGGCGCTCCTTGAGCCTGAGAAAGTCCATCCTGTCCTCTTCCTCGGGAAAGCACTGGGCAAGACGCTCGAGAAGACGGTTTAAGATCATGGCGTGTTCTCCGGCTTGACGCCGCACGCCCGCCGCATCGTACATGACGATCACGGCGAGAACGACGCTTATGGCAAAGCTCGCCGAGGTCGGCCCGTCGAGGACGAGAAACGTCGTCGCCAGAGCGCTCACTCCGCTGGAGTGAGCGCTTGGCATTTCTCCCGCGGAAAAGACGAGGCTCAAGTCCCACGATCCGAACTGCGCGCGATAGAGGAGGACCTTGAGCGTCTGCGCCAACGTGACGGCGAGAAGGGCGGCTACGAGCGCCACGTGCATTCGGATTGACCTCCCGAAGGAAAAACCCCCGCACCCGGGTGCTTCACCCTACTGTGCGGAACGGAAAGAGAAAGACCGAACGCTTACAAGGCAGCCAAAAAGGCCTCGAGGTCGCGGCGAACGGCCCAAAGATCCTCGGCAGGATGGAGGCTCGCAGGAAGCCCGGCCAAAGCGGAGGGGGGCGTGACGCCGGTTCCGACGATGTATGTGCGCATGCCGAAGCGGCGGCCGAAGAGGCCGTCCGTAATGAGGTTGTCCCCCACGAGGACGCACGGCCGGCATTCTCCCCCCATGGCCCGAAGGGCGACGTGGTACATGGGCTCGTGGGGCTTTCCGACGACGAGGGCTTCGACGCCGGTGGACGCCTCGAGAAAGGCGAGGATCGCCCCGCTCCCCGGCGAAAACGACCCGTCCTCGCGGGGAAAGCGGCGATCGCGGTTCGTCGCCGCGAAGATCGCCCCCCTCTCGATGAGCGCGTACGCGCGGCCGAGGTCCGCGTACGTCGCCGACCGCGCGAGACCTACAGCAACAAAATCCGCATCCTCCTCGACCAGGACGAACCCTTCTTCTTCGAGCGCCTCGCGAAGCCCGGCTTCGCCTACGACGAAGACGCGCTCCCCCCAGCCCTTTTCTCGAGCGTAGGCGGCGAGGACAGTGTTTGAGGCGACGATCCGTCCAGGGGGCACCGGCATCCCGAGAGACTCGAGGCGCGCTTGGACCTCGCGGGGATGGCGCGTAGAATTGTTCGTGAGCACGGCAAAGGGAATGCGGGACGCCTCGAGCCAAAGCAGAAGTTCTCGCGCGCCGGGAAGGGCTGTCCCTTCCCGGACGAGCGTCCCATCGAGGTCGAAGAACACACCGGGACGGGCGAGTTCTCGCACCACCCCCGTACCTCCTTTCCCCATTTTCTTCGCGGGAGGGATTTCCGTGGACGTCCTCTACGATCGAGAAGAGAAAAGCCGGCTCCGCGCCTTCGGCGCGATTGCCGAAGATGGGACGCGCGCCGACTTCGTCGTCGTCCAAAGCGAGTTCTTCATGGGGAAGGCGGTCGTCGTAAACCTCCTCACCGGGCGCGCCGCCCTCCTCGACCGCGACGACCTGCGTGAAGACGAAGAGTGGGCGATCCCGCTAGGGATCTCCCCATCCGAAGCGTCCACGTGGCGGGAAGCCCTCGAGCGGCTCCTTCCCGAGGCGTAGGTCACTCCTCTCCGCTTCCCGCGCTCGCACCTTCCCTCTCCCGCGTCGCGTGGTACCCCTCGTGTGCGTGGTAGGAGCTCCGCACGAGAGGTCCCGCAGCGACGTACGCAAACCCAAGGGCGTACGCCTTGCGGGCGATTTCCTGGAACTCTTCGGGAGAGTAGTAGCGCACCACGGGAAGCTGGGCCGGGGTGGGACGGAGGTACTGCCCGACCGTGAGGAGGTCCACCCGCGCGTCCCGGAGATCCCGGAGGAGCTCTTCGATTTCCTCAGGCGTCTCTCCAAGGCCGACCATGAAGCCGGACTTGGTGGGCACGTGCGGGGTACACGCCTTCGCCGCGGCGAGGACGGACAAGGAACGGTCGTACGTCGCCCGCGCGCGGACAGAAGGCGTGAGGCGCCGTACCGTTTCTACGTTGTGGTTGAACACGTCGACGCCCGAGGTGAGGACGGTACAGAGCGCCTCGCGATCTCCCTGGAAGTCGGGCACGAGCACCTCCACCCGGACGCCGGGGATCGCCCTTTTGAGGGCGTGCACGGTTTCGGCAAAGTGACCGGCTCCGCCGTCCGGCAGGTCGTCCCGCGCCACGGAGGTGAGGACGACGTAGCGAAGACCCAGACGACGCGCGCCTTCAGCGACGCGAAGCGGCTCGTCCGGATCCGGCGGGGCGGGTCTTCCCGTTTTCACCGCGCAAAACCTGCAGTTCCGCGTACACACGTCCCCCAGGAGCATGAACGTAGCCGTACCGGAGCCGAAGCACTCCTGGCGGTTTGGGCACCGGGCTTCTTCGCAAACCGTGGTGAGGCGGAGTTCCCGAAGCGTCCGCCGAACCTCTCCGAGCATCGGCGAGGCCGCCAGCGTCACCTTGAGCCAGGAAGGCTTGCGTTCCTCTCCGGAAAGCATGGCATTCTCCCCTTTTCCGCCGGTCCCCTCTAGAGGGAAAGCGAAAAAGCCACCCTAGGCTCTCGACCTTGAGCCCTATGTCGTATTGACGGCCCCTGCCACCCTAAGGAGACCCTTAACCGTTCGTGTGTCCGTCCGCCTCATTATAGCGGAGAGGGCGGAAAAAATAAAAAAAAGAAGGGTCGCCAACGGAGACGGCTTTACCGATCCCGGCGACCCCGAGGGGACGAAAAAAGTTTTTCGTCTCCTCAGAGCAGACACAAGAACTCCGGCCTTCAAAGAAAGCCAGGGAGAGAGAACTCGAAGCGAGGGTGGTGAGAGTACTCACCAAACGCAGAAAACCTTTAGGGACGGAAGCGTGAGCACCTCAACCGAGGCCGCCTTCTATTTCGAGCTCGATGAGTTTGTTGAGTTCTCGGGCAAAGACGAGGGGCATTTCACGGGCGACCGGTTGGATGAACCCGAGGACGATCATCTTGACGGCCTCGTCTTCGGGGATCCCGCGGCTCATGAAGTAGAACAGCTGCTCCTCACTCACCTTGGAGACGCTGGCCTCGTGTTCGAGGACGACGTCTGAGGTCTTCACCTCGTTGTACGGGAAGGTGTCCGAGGTCGAGAGGTCGTCGAGGAGGAGAGTGGCACAGTCGACCTTGGCCTTGGAGCCGTGAGCATTGGCCCCAAAGGCCACAAGACCGCGGTAGTTCGTCTTACCGCCATCCTTCCCGATGGACTTGGAGACGACGGTGGCCGTACAGTTCGGAGCGTTGATGAGCACCTTCGTCCCGACGTCTTGGATTTGCCCTTTCCCCGCATACCCGATGGAAAGGACGTCTACGCGCGCCCCTTCGCCCTTGAGGATCGCAGAGGGGTACTTCATCGTCACCTTGGAACCGAGGTTTCCGTCCACCCACTCCATCGTGCCGTGGGCCTCGACGCTCGCCCGCTTCGTCACGAGGTTGTAGACGCTCTTGGACCAGTTTTGAATCGAAGAGTAGCGCACGTGCGCTCCGCGCTTTACGACCACTTCCACGACGCCCGCGTGGAGGATGTTCGTGTTGTAGAACGGCGCGGCGCAACCTTCGATGTAGTGCACGAAGGAATCCGCGTCGGCGACGATGAGAGAGCGCTCAAACTGCGCCATCCCCTCTGTGTTGATCCGGAAGAACGCGTGCACGGGGAGTTCGAGCTTAAGGCCCTTGGGAATGTAGAGAAACGTGCCACCAGACCAAAAGGCAGCGTTGAGCGCCGCGAACTTGTTGTCGCTCGCCGGAACGACCCTACCGAAGTACTCGCGGAAGAGCTCCGGGTACTCCTTGAGCGCCGTGTCCGTGTCGAGGAAGATCACGCCGCGTTGCTCGAGCTCCTTTTTGAGACCCGTGTAGACAACTTCCGAATCGTATTGCGTAGAAACCCCTGCGAGAAACTCCTGCTCTTCCTTGCTGAGACCGAGGCGTTCGTAAGCCTTCTTGAACTCTTCGGGAACTTCGTCCCACGTGCGGGCGGGGCGCTCCACGGGCGGCTTTACGTAGTACGTGAGGTCGTCCAAATTGAGCTCCGATAGGTCCGGTCCCCACGTGGGCATAGGCTTCTTAAAAAAGATCTCCAACGCCTTGAGGCGGTACTCGGTCATCCAGTCCGGTTCGCCCTTGGACCGCGAGAGGTCGAGGACCAGCTCGCGGACGATCCCCTTGGGAGCGCGGTAAGCCGCCTGGATGGCGTCGCGCACGTGGTAGCGTTCAATCCCTTCCACGAGAGGTTCGACCACGACGCATCCCTCCCTTCTTCAGTTTACCCTAGGCCGCCTTCGATCTCGAGGGCGATGAGCTTGTTGAGCTCCAACGCGTACTCCATGGGAAGCTCCTTGGTAAAGGGCTGGAGGAACCCTTGGACGATGAGTTGGGTCGCCTCCGTCTCCGTGAGACCTCGGCTCATGAGGTAGAAGAGCTGCTCCTCGCTCACCTTAGACACGCTCGCCTCGTGCTCGAGGACGACGTCCGCGGTCTTCACCTCGTTGTACGGAACGGTGTCGGAAAAGCTTTGGTCGTCCAAGAGGAGCGTCGCGCAGTCTACCTTGGCCCGCGAATCTCGAGCCTCGGGGCCGAAGAGGACAAGTCCCCGGTAGTTCACCTTGCCGCCGTCCTTAGCGATGGACTTGGATACGACCGTGGCCGTGCAGTTCGGGGCGTTCACGAGGATCTTCGTCCCTGCGTCCTGCACCTGGCCCTTCCCCGCCAAGGCGATGGAGAGAACGTCGGCATGCGCGCCCTCGCCGCGCAGGATGACGGAGGGGTACTTCATCGTCGCCTTGGACCCGAGGTTGCCGTCCACCCACTCCATCGTGCCGTGGGCCTCGACGCTCGCCCGCTTCGTCACGAGATTGTAGACGTTGGGCGACCAGTTTTGAATCGTCGTGTAGCGCGCTCGCGCGCCGCGCTTCACGATCACCTCGACGACGGCGGCATGCAAAGAGTCCGAAGCGTACAGAGGAGCCGTGCACCCTTCCACGTAGTGGACGCTCGCCCCCTCGTCGACGATGATGAGCGTCCGCTCGAACTGCCCCATGTTTTCCGCGTTAATCCGGAAGTAGGCTTGCAAGGGGATGTCCAGCTGGACGCCCGGCGGGACGTAGATAAACGTCCCTCCCGACCATACGGCGCTGTTTAAGGCGGCGAACTTGTTGTCGCTCGGCGGGACCACCGTGGCAAAGTATTCGCGAAAGAGCTCCGGGTACTCCTTGAGCGCCGTGTCCGTATCGAGAAAGATCACGCCCTTGGATCCGAGCTCTTCCTTGAGGCTCGCATACACGACCTCCGATTCGTACTGCGCCGTCACGCCGGCGAGGAACTTCTGTTCCGCCTCGGGAATCCCCAGACGTTCGAAGGTACGCTTGATCTCCTCCGGAACTTCGTCCCAGGAGCGCCCCTTGCGTTCCGTGGGCTTCACGTAGTAGACGATTTCCTCGAAGTCGATCCCCGAAAGGTCGGGGCCCCAGCGAGGAAGGGGCATCTCCAGAAAGAGCTCGAGCGCCTTGAGGCGGAACGCCGTCATCCAATCGGGTTCGCCCTTCATGCGCGAGATCTCCAAAACGAGGTCACGCGTGAGGCCCTTGGGGGCCTTAAACACGTACGCTTCCGGGTCGCGAAACCCGTAGCGGTAGGCGTCGGGAAGGAAGGGAGCGTCCGCCACGTCCATCACCCCATCTTCGCACCCGACGGTGCGGCGTTTGTGCCAAATTCTCGTCTCCTACGCGAGTCGAAGGAGAGGCAATCCTTCGCATTTCCAGGTTCTGCGGGTCACGCCCCGAAGCTGCTCATCGCGCCTTCGCCGGAACGAGGCCAAGCTTCCGCTCGACGCCCCGGGAGATCTGCTCGGAGAGCTCTCCCGCACCGAAGTCTCTGAGGACTTCCTCGAGGAAGCCGAGAACGAGGAGGCGTTCCGCCTCCGCGCGCGAAAGACCGCGGCTCATGAGGTAGAAGAGCTGGAGGTCGTCGACGCGTCCCGCGCTGGCGGCGTGGTCCGCGTACAGATCGTTGTCGTCGATGAAGAGGAACGGGTTTGCGTCGCCGCGGGCGCGGCCTCCGAGCATGAGGAGGCGCGTCGTCTGCTTCCCCGTAGACTTTTTGGCACCTTTGTGGATGTGGGTGATTGCGTTGAAGACGTGGTGCGCCTCGTCCTTGAGGATGGCCTTGGCTAACGTGCGGCTTTCCGTGGCGCGCGACCGGTGAATTTGGGAAAAGGTGTACGCCCCCCGCTGCTTCCCGGAGCCGATCCCGGCAAAGTGGATCGTCCCCCGCCCCCCATCGGCGTCATAGAGGAGCGTCGTGAGAATTGCCCCGTCGGCGTCGGCAAGATCGGCCTCTCGGACGTCGAGCGAAGCGTCGCGCCCCACACGCCCCGTGCGCGCCTCGAAGCGGCGCGCCCCGCGACCTCCAACATGCAAGACTTGGTAGCTCACCTGCGCCCCATCCGCGGCAAAGACCTCGGCGACGTGGGTGGTGAGGACGCGGACGTCGTCGGCGAAGAGACGACGCTCGACGAGCGTAAAGCGCGACCCCCGACCGGCGACGACAAGCGTGCGCGTGTGGCGCGCAAGACCTTCGTTCCGGTCGGTCACCACCCAGACGATTTCCAGCGGTTCGGCCACCTCCACGCCCGGAGGGACGTAGAGGAAGGCCCCTTCCTGCCAGAGCGCCGCAGACAACGCCGAAAGTCGATCGAACTTGTCGGGTACGGCGGTGCCCAGGTAGGGTTCGACGAGTTCGGGGCGCTTGGAAGCCGCCTCACGCAGGGAGAGAAGGAGGACGCCTTGTTCGCGCAGGTGCGGCGCGATTTCCGCACGCACCAGCGCCCCATCTGCTGCAAGAAACTCGGCCACGGCCTTCGTCGGGAGAAAAGCGGAGAGCGACCCGGCGAGTTCCTGTTTTGCAAACTCTGGCGCCCGGTCACCGAATCCCTCGGGAAGGTGGGAAAATTCCTCGATGCGCAGGTTAGCGGCGTTGTACTTCTCGATGTGCGGGTAGGCCAGTTCTCCCACGCGGGCGAGCGCGTTCTTGCGGCGATTTAGGAGCCATTTTGGTTCGCCGAGGACGCGCAGGCGCGCGATGAGGCCCTCCGCTTCGGCCGCGTGCAGGAGTTCCGTTGCCATTGAAATCCCCCCTCACGCTTCCTGGCCGACGACTTCATCGGTGATCCCGAGCTCTTCCCGAATCCAGTCGTACCCCCGGGCCTCGAGTTCGCGCGCGAGTTCCGGCCCCCCGGACTTCACGATGCGCCCTTGCATCATCACGTGAACGAAGTTCGGCTCGACGTACTGGAGGATGCGCTCGTAGTGCGTGATGAGGAGGAAAATGCGCTCCGGCGAGGCGAG
>Ga0209836_100049_pt1 | contig 24473 bp, 21 predicted proteins | sample ElbSprsedimmetaG_FD_184147 | JGI IMG/M metagenome (GOLD analysis project Ga0209836, IMG submission 184147) | Hot spring sediment bacterial and archeal communities from California, USA to study Microbial Dark Matter (Phase II) - Elbow Spring... ... | reverse complement strand
CGCGCACAGGCTTTGGAGGGCTGCCCGTAGCCGAAGGCAGGGCTGCCTTCCATGCCGGTAGAGCGCGGGATCAATATGGACGGGCCGCTTGCGGCCCACATATTAAAGCCGCCGCGATAGCGGCGGCTGGTAGGAAATCGGGAGACTATTACTACCGTGCTGTGCCACTGGCCTTATTCGCGCCGCTTATTTCTCCGATTCCCCTCAAGCCGGTGGAACTCTTCGCCATGGTAGTCGCTCGTCACGATGCACTTTGGGCCGGTAGTCGTCCCAATCAAAGACGATCACCGAACCGCCGCCTTCTTGCAGCCTCGAATACAGCCTATCGCCTAAGTGTGATCTAAGCTCATCTTCGGTGCAGTTACCTATCACGATCACAGGCTTCATGTACTCGTATCGCAGGCCCAAAACCTCAGTCAGGATGAATCGCTCGGCATCTGTTCCGCGTTGAACGCCCACCTCATCGACGATGAGCAGATCAGGCGCAAGATAAGATCGAATCGCCTGCTCCTCGGTCTGGGCAGAATCTCTCCCGTAGGTCGATTTGACATGGCGCAGTAGTCGGCCAGCGGTCGTGAAATGCACTACTGACCTGCCGTCGATAATTACGCTCTGCGCGATTGCTGATGCTAGATGGGTTTTGCCTGTGCCTGGGCTGCCCACCATGATCAAGCAGGTACCAGCGGCCATCATTTCATGAAATCGCTTGGCATATGCCCTGCACAGCCTTAGTGCGCTCGCCTGGCCTTGGTTGTCGCGCTCTACTCTGAAGTTTGCGAATGTCCTGCCTTGGAATCGTGGCGGTATTCCCGCGGATCCAAGCAGGCGCTCAAGCATTGCCGCTCGCTCTCGTTTCTGCCGCGCCTGTTCTTCCTGCTGCTGCTTCTGCATCCGCTCCTCTTCGCACTTAGGGCAAATGCCGCCAATGCGTTTTCCATTGATGACGATTCCCCGCACTCTGTACGGGCCGTGCTTTTCGCAGTGAGCGTCCCATTCTTGGTACTCGGTGTTTAGTTTTTTCATTGGCTTATTCATCGTTTGCTTCCTCGTCTTCGTCTAGCGCATCAGCCAAAATCCCGGCGTAGGTTCCGCCCGTCCAGCCGCTGGTTTTTGCTTTCGTTTTTTCCTCTGGTGGATCCTGCTGTTCGAACTGACCATCGTCGTCGTCTTCGTCCAGGGCGTCGGCAAGAATGCCCGGTCGCGTTTCCCCGTAATCCTTCTTAGCCAGCCCGACGTATCTGTTTGGTTGAGCAGGCTGCGCGGTCTGCCTCGGTGGTGTCCAGTCGTTCAGCCATGCTTCGGTGCGTGGCCCAAAAAACGTCGCGCACTGCATGACGGTCTCCGTGCCAATCTTTCCGGTGGCTTCGCAGAATTTTCGGTATCGCACCATGGCCGCGTAGGCTTCGTCCTCGGTCAAGAGCCCCTCATCGATTCTGGCCTTCCATGCTTGGTAAGCCTTGGGCTTCGGATCGTTACCGGCCCTACGTGGTCGCGCTTCCCACAATCGCTCGAATGCGTCGGGGTATGTTTTACTCTTCGACGCCTTTGTCTTTGGCTGCGAAATTTCAGCCACAGGCTGTTCGCCTAAAAGGTCTCGATTTTCGTTGTTGGCGGTCGGTTTTTTTTGAGGGGGATTTAGGGGGTTCTGTTTTTTCCCCTGTTCATTTCCCTGTTCATTTCCCTGTTCATTTCCCTGTTCATTTCCCTGTTTGGGTGACACTCCTGACACCCCTGGGGTGACACTCCTGACACCCCTGGGGTGACACTCCTGACACCCCTGGGGTGACACTCCTGACACGGGTGACGCATCTGTCACGGGTGTCACGTCTGTCACCCGTTTAGGCGGAAAAACAAGTCTGTATTGGCTTGTGTTTTGATGACTCCCGCCGCGAGCGCGATCGATGACCACAAATCCAGCCTGTTCAAGCCATGCCACTGCCCGTCGCGCAGATCGAACCGATATCGCGGCATCGTTCGCAAGCGTCCCAGCCGAAGGGTTCAGCCTGCCTGTGTCTCTGTTTTGCCGCTTAGCCAGCGCCACAGCAATTCGGACTGCTGAATCTGGCGCAGCCGGTATAGCTATGACGGCGGCCAGCCAGTCCAAACGCTGGACAGCGTCCATGCCTTTATTGTTCATGGCGCATCCCTCCAGCATTCAGGGCGGTCATCATTCCACCTCTTTTCCATACGTAGCGGCAGCCCCAGCCGCCTGTTTAGCCTCCCACGCCTCTACCTCGTCCTTGCGCCAGCGCGTGCACTTAGGGCCAAGTTTGATCGGTTGCGGAAACTCGGAGTTGCTTACCCATCGCCAGATAGTTGCCCTGCTGACGGCAAACCGCCGCGCCAGCTGATTGTCGGTGAAGTACTCCTGCTCGCTCATAAACACTGCCTCGTTTTGCTTGATTACGGCCTTGGGCACCGAACCGGTCGCCCAACAAGATTAAACATTACACATTGCGACAAAATTATGCAATAAAAGGCCAAAAAATCCCCTCACGCAAGCCGGTCTATTGCCTGCTTTTGGCGGGGTGTTGGCTCATGTTGCGCTTGTTGCGTGGGTGCCACGATGACCCCAATGGTGATTGCGTAACCGAGGCGCTAGCACTAAAAGGCGCTTATCGCTGTTGATTTGGTGTCTGAGCTGTTATCATGATTGTCACTAATCATGCGGCTGGCCTCCTACTGTTTGGTCAAGTTGTTCCCGAAAAAAGGTGCCTACGCCGAATATGTCGAAACGTGACACCGCACAAAAATCAAATCCTACGGACAAACCAGTGCCGCCGGAGCGGCTTATTTTTGCTCGAAACTTCAAAAAAGCCCGCAAAGAAGCTGGGATGACACAAGAGGCTATTCGAGAAAGAACGGGCTTCGCTCAACCATTCATTTCCGAAGTGGAAAATGGTCGTAGCACCATCAACCTCGACAACGCGGCTCAACTGGCCGCCGCTGTAGGTAAACCACTCTGGAAGCTGCTCACTCCGTAACTGATACAACCACAATACAAACTGTGCATAGCTCTCCTTCCTAGGGATACCCTTTTGTATTGAACTTTTTATAGTCTGTAAACTATAATAACACCGATGCAATCTAACAGAAGGGGTTTTATGGAAGGCTCACAACCTGCTCGTCTAAGTGCGCGGGATGAGCACATTCGGCGGATCAAGGAAAAGCTGTCCCGCGAGCTGGGGCCAGAAATCCTTGCGCTCCTGCGCGACGATACCGTGATTGAAATCATGCTGAACCCGGATGGCTCCTTGTGGGTGGAACGCCTCGGCGAGCCGATGCGCAAGCTCAGCCGCATGGCGGCTTCGCAAGCCGAATCTCTTATGGCAACGGTGGCGTCGGCGCTGAAAACGCACATCAACGCGCAAAATCCGATCCTTGAATGCGAACTGCCGATTGACGGCTCGCGGTTTGAGGCTCTTATCCCGCCGGTTGTTTCCGGACCAACTTTCACCATCCGAAAAAAGGCGCTCAAGGTGTTCACGCTCGCCGATTACGTCGAGCAGGGCATCATGACCGAAGGCCAGCGGGACGCTATTGCCAGCAGCGTGCGGCACCGTAAAAACATCCTCGTGGTCGGTGGAACCGGGACGGGCAAGACCACTCTTACCAATGCAATCATTCGGCACATGGTGGACGTGACCCCGCAAGATCGTATCGCCATCATTGAGGATGTCGGAGAATTGCAATGCACGGCGGAAAACGCCGTTACCATGCGAGTGGTCGAGCACGTTGATATGACGCGACTGCTCAAAGCAACCATGCGCCTGCGCCCTGACCGGATTCTGGTTGGCGAAGTCCGCGACGGCGCGGCGCTGGCCTTGCTCAAGGCTTGGAACACTGGTCACCCCGGCGGGGTGGCCACTGTTCACGCAAATTCGGCACCTGCGGGGCTGATCCGCATGGAACAACTCGTGGCCGAGGCCACGCAGGCGCCGATGCAAGCGCTGATCGCTGAAGCCGTGGACTTGATCGTCTCGATTGAGAGGACGGCAAGCGGGAGGCGGATCAAGGAAGTTGTTACCGTTGAAGGGTATGACGGCTCCAACTACCAAACCAAACCTATTGAGGAATGAAAATGACCGCTATTGCATCCGTATCGCTGTTTCGGCTCAACCTGCGCAAGGTGTTCGCAAGCCCTGCGTTCTGGTTGGTGCTGTGCGCCACATTACTTTTCTTTGGCGCCATTGAACCGGTCCACGCGGCCGACGCGGTCGGCGCCAAAGGCGAGGGCTTGCCGTGGGAAGGCCCGCTCGAAAAGCTCCAGAAATCGATCAGCGGCCCCGTGGCCTTCATCATCGCTCTGCTGGGCATCCTCGCCACCGGCGCGACCCTGATCTGGGGCGGCGAGATTTCGGAGTTCACTCGCCGCATCATCTACGTCGTGCTGGCGGTTAGCATTATCGTCTTCGCTAACTCGCTGCTGAGCGGCGTTATGTTCTCCGGTGCGACCGTGCCCGAAGGCATCACGATCACTCTGGCCGACATGGCATTGCCCGAGCTGCCGGCTTTTTCTGCTCATAACGGAATGGGGGGTCTCTGAGGTATGGAAGGCATGGAATCACGTCGCCTGACGCCATTCCACCGGGCCTTGCACCGCCCGCAGCAGATCATGGGTGGAGAGCGTGAATTAATGCTCTTTTCCATGCTCGTTGCGGGCGGCCTCATCGTGACGGCCTTCAACTTCGTCGCCACGGTGATCGGTCTGGTGCTCTGGCTGATCTGCGTTCACGCCCTACGGACAATGGCGAAAGCGGACCCTGAAATGTCGAAGGTCTACCTGCGCCAGCTCAAGTATGGGCACTACTACGGACCGTTCTCGCGGCCTTGGCGCGTGTCTAAATCGTCGCTCATCTACTGATAAAGGTAGGCTATGCTTGCGTTAGCACCATTCCGCAGAAAGGCCGCAGGGTTGCCCGATTTGCTCAACTATGCCGCGCTCGTGGATGAGGGCATCATCTTGGGCAAGGACGGTTCCCTGCTGGCCGGATTCGTCTTACGAGGCGATGATGCAGCCTCGGCTACCGACGGCGAAAGGAATTATCTGACGGCGTTGGTCAATCAGTACCTTGTCCGCTTCGGGTCAGGGTGGGCCATGTGGGTCGATGCGGCGCGTTTGCCGTCGCCGGGCTACCCCTCCCCCGAGCTTTCGCACTTCCCCGATCCGATCACCGCCCTGATCGACGCGGAACGTCGGGAAATGTTCGAGCGCCAAGACACGCACTACGAAACCGAATATGCCTTGGTGCTGCAATACCTGCCGCCGACGCGGCAGAAATCAAGGTTCAGCGAACTGATGTACGACGATGACGGCCGGGACGACACGTCGCTGGCTGATCGCGTGTTGGCGGACTTCAAGAAGCGCCTATACGATCTTGAAGACGGCCTCGGGGATCTTCTGCACATGCGCCGCATGGGCACGATCACCGTGGGCGAGGGCGAGGACGCCTATCAGAGCGACGAGCTGGTCAACTACCTCCACTTCGCGCTGACCGGCGAAACCATCGCCTTGCGCATCCCCGACTGTCCCATGTACCTCGACGCATGGCTCGGCTATCCCGAACTGTGGCCGGGCGATACGCCGAAGCTCGGCGAGAAGTTCATCACCTGTGTGGCTATCGAGGGTTTTCCCGCCGCGTCTTTCCCCGGCATCCTCGACATGCTTGATGGCCTGCCGTTGCCCTACCGCTGGTCGAGCCGCTTCATATTCCTTGAACAGCACGAAGCCGTCGCGGCGCTCAACCGCTACCGCCTCAAGTGGCAGCAGAAGGTGCGCGGGTTCTGGTCGCAGGTCATCAAGTCCCAAAAGGGCATGATTAACACCGACGCGTTGGCAATGATGAAGGAATCGGAGGCGGCCATTAACGACGCCAAGTCGGGCTTGGTCGCCTACGGCTATTACACCCCTGTCGTGGTGCTCATGCACGAAGATCGCCGGTTTCTTGAGGAACAAGCGCGCTACGTGCGGCGCGAGATTGAGCGCAAGGGCTTTGCCGCTCGGATCGAAACCGTCAATTGCTTGGAAGCATGGCTCGGATCATTGCCCGGCCATACCTACCCGAATGTGCGGCGACCGCTGATCCACACTCTCAACCTTGCCGACATGCTTCCGTTGACCAGCGTGTGGCCGGGCCTGCGCGAAAACCCGTGCGATCTGTACCCGCCCGGCTCGCCGCCGCTCATGCACACGGTCACGACCGGCGCAACGCCGTTCCGGCTCAACCTCCACGTGGGCGACGTGGGCCATACCTTAGTGTTTGGTCCGACCGGTGCGGGCAAGTCTACCTTGCTCGCCACGATCCTCGCGCAGTTCCGCCGCTACCGCAGCCGCGTTCTCCACGACGGCAAGCGCCTCCCGGCCAACATCATCGCCTTCGACAAGGGCTACTCGTTGTTCGCGCTCTGCAAAGCGGCCGGCGGCATGCACTACGACATCGGCAACGATGAAGCCGAAACGCCGGCCTTGACGCCACTGGTGGACATTGACAGCGAAGCCGAAGCACTGTGGGCCGAGGAATGGATTGCCACGTGCTTCGAGCTACAAGCGAAGCGGTCGCCCAGCCCGAAGCAGAAAGCCGAGATTCACCGGGCAATGCTGCTGCTGCGCGAGGCTCCGCGCGATTTCCGCTCGCTCACTGATTTCGTGACGACGGTACAGGATGCCGAGGTCCGCGACGCCCTGAACCATTACACGATCAGCGGCCCGATGGGGCACGTGCTCGACGGCAAGGACGACAATCTCAAGCTGTCCACCTTCACGGTGTTCGAGATTGACGAACTCATGAAGATGGGCGACGCGAACGCGATTCCCGTCCTGCTGTATTTGTTCCGTCGGTTCGAGCGCTCATTACAAGGTCAGCCCTCGCTTCTGTCGCTCGATGAAGCGTGGGTCATGCTGGGCCACCCGGTATTCCGCGAACGCCTGCGCGAATGGCTCAAGGAGCTGCGCAAGAAGAACTGCCTCGTCCTACTGGCGACGCAAAGCCTGTCGGATGCGGTCGCCTCGGGCCTGCTCGACGTGCTGATCGAACAGTGCCCGACCAAGATCCTGCTGCCGAACAGGGAGGCCGATCTACGGGGCACCTCGGAAATGCCGGGCCCGGCGGACCTCTACACAATGTTCGGCCTCAACGAGCGGGAAATTCAAATCCTGAAAACCAGCCAGCCGAAGCGGCACTATTACTACAAATCGCCCCTCGGCCGGCGTCTGTTCGAGCTTGGTCTAGGCCCGCTCACTAAAGCTTTCGTGGCTGTCTCGGACAAGGAGAGCTTAGCGGAAATTCGTCACCTGATCGCGGAATACGGCCCCGACTGGCCGTTGGCTTGGTTAGACAAACGAGGAGTCAATTATGCGCAATATGTTCGTTAAGGCCCGCGTTCTTCCGCTGGCCGCTGCCCTAACTTTTGGTGTTTACGCTGTTGCTCCTAGTCCAGCGCACGCGGTCGCGGTCTGGTGCAAAAACTGCTCCACCTTCTATCAGCAGAAGATGGAGTACGCGAAGGCGGTCGAAACCGCCCTCAACACTGCTCGGCAGTTGCAGCAGCAAATCAAAATGTACAACGACATGGTGAAGCAAGGCCTGCCGTTGCCCAATAGCATGCTGAACAGCATCACGTCGGACCTGCGGCAGTTGCAGGCTATCTACGAGAACACCCGCGCCTTGGCCCATTCGATGAGTAATCTCGATCAGCAGTTCCGGGATCAGTTCAAGGGCTACGACGACTACCTCAAGAGCATCGGACAGGGCACCAACAACATGCCCGACCGCTATAAGAAGTGGGCGGCCTCCAGCTTCGACAACGCCCGGACGGCCATGCTGGCGGTCGGCATGAACGTCAGCACATTCGAGGCCGAGGACGCCTTGCTGCGGATTCTGGTGCAGCGCTCGCAGACTGCGCAGGGCCGCATGCAGGCGATCCAAGCCGGCAACGAAATTGCGGCCCAACAGGTGCAGCAGCTCCAAAAGCTGCGCGAGATGATCGCGGCCAGCGTCACGCTGCAAAGCAACTACATCGCGCAACAGACGGAGCGGCAAGCCGTCGATGACGCTTTCCTCGAAACCTTCTATTCGGCCCCGGTGAAGAACACCAACCGGGATAAGGGGTACTGACATGGTTATTATCAAGACATGGGTTTTCATCCTGTCCTTGGTCATCTCCCTCGGGTGCGGCCTTGGGCTGGGCGTCATCGTCACCAAGGCCACGTCGCCGGAACCGGCGGAGTGCCAGCCGGCGGCCTCCGGCGATGCTGGTGACAAGACGTTCAAGAGCGCCCCGGTGAAGAACACCAACCGGGATAAGGGCTACTAATCATGGCGAGACGCGATCGCTTCTCGATGTTCGCGTTGGCGCTAGGCGTGTTCGTGTCGTTCTTGTGCTGTGGCGACGCGATGGCGCAGGTAGACCTTCACGACGCGAGCGGATCATTTACCGGTCTGCTCGATCTGGTGCAAAGCAGCGCTGCACAATGGGATGCCCGTTTACGCGACTACGCTACGCGGCTGTTTTGGTCTTTGGCACTGATCCAATTCATTTGGACCTTCTTCCCCTTGGTATTCCGGCAAGCTGACTTCGGCGAGATTGTCGGCGAGTTGATCCGTTTCATTCTCGTGATCGGCTTCTTCGCGGCCCTGTTGCTGTATTCCCGCGAATGGGCCGAGGCTATCATCAACAGCTTCCGCCAAGCGGGTGCATCAGCGGCGGGGTTAAGCGACACGGCCCTGCGCCCCGGCGACATTTTCGGCCGAGCGGTGGAGCTGGCCAAAACGGTCGGCGAAGCGAAGACGTGGAACCCGCTCGCCGGCGTGGCCATCGCGCTCGCGGCCGCCGTCGTGCTGCTGTGCTTCGCCTTCATCGCGGCCTTCATGGGCCTGACTATTATCGAGTCTTATTTGGTCATCAACGCCTCGGTGCTGTTCATGGGCCTCGGCGCGGCGCAATGGACGCGGGAATACGCCATGGCGATCATCCGCTATGCCATTTCCGTTGGTGCCAAGCTGTTTGTGCTGACACTGCTGGTCGGCATCATCATGGAGTCTACGCGGAAGTGGCAGGCGGCCTACAATCACGACGACGCCAGCATGTGGACGATGGTCGGTCTTGCCTTGGCCTGCGCGTACCTGGCTAAAACAATTCCCGATCTGATTCAGGGTATCATCACAGGCTCGTCGCCCGGCGGCGGCAGTGCAATCGGCTCGATGGCGGCCGCCGCGGCCGCTGGCGCGGCGGCGGCCGCGAGCGCGATGGCCACCGCAGGAGCGGCGGCCGCTGGCGCGATCGGGGCCGGTGCTACCGGCGGCAGCGGTCTGTCCAGCTCCATCAACTCCAGTTTTGCCGGACAGACGGGAGCCTCGCCGCCCGGCGGTGCGGCGGGCAAGGGCGGCACGGCCAGCACCAGCTCGGCCACAGGCGCAAGCAATGCCGCGAAGGCGGTTACGCCGCGCATCAGCGGCGGCGATGCTGCCGGCGGCGCGGGCGGCCCAGCTCCGAAGCTCGGTGATGCGGCCAGCAGCATGAAGCAGGCTGCCGATCAGGGCCAGCAACAGAGCGACGGACAGGGCCTCGGTCGCACGCTGGTGTCGGGCATGGTGCGCGGGGCCGGCATTCTCTCGGCGATCTCGGTGCCGGGCATGGAAAGCGCGGCCGGGCTGTCGCTCGGTGCGGCTCCGCCGCCGCCAATGACGGGCGAGGGCGGCGGTAGCGCGCCCAGCATGGAGGGCGAGGGCGCGGAGAACATCATCCGCCCGGTCGAGACGCCGGACGAACCGCCTACGTCTCCTACAGCGGCCCCTACAGCGCCGCAGGAGGCCAGTACGCCGCCGGAAGCGCCGAAGGACGAACCGCCTACGTCTCCTACAGCGGCCCCTACAGCGCCGCAGGAGGCCAGCTCGCCGCCGGAAGCGCCGAAAGGAGGTGACAAGCCATGATCGGCCCACCAACCACGTTTCTCGGCCTTCTAGGCGCGCTCTTGGGCTTGTTCTTCCTTGGACTCGCCCTTTGGGGCGTAGGCCAATGGCTGCGGCGTCGGGGGCACAGCGACACGCTCGACAAGATCGACGTGCACGTGACCAAAGTGCAACGCGGTGCAATCAGGGTTCTCGGCCTGTTCGGCGGCCTGCTCACCGGCCTCGGTCGTGCCATCAGCCGCACCCCGTTGCTCGGCTCTCGCCGGCAGCGGGACATGTGGGACGACCTGCACGATCACGGGCAAGGGCGGCACGGCCAGCACCAGAAGTAACCGCAAGAAAACGCGGCCTCTGAGCTTGCGAGGGGGAATCTCTTTAGTCAAAATATAGTTTATAGACTATGAAACTATGGAAGCACGACAAGATGAAAGACAAGCAAATAGCGCCCGAAACGCCATATCTGGCGGCCCGGCGCGAATGGAATGAGCGCTATTCCGACTTCATCGCCGCCGCGAACAACTGGCGGCTAGTCGCGCTCGCCACCTCGGCTGCTTCGGTGATCCTCGCTATCGGCATGGTGTGGCTCGCCGGGCAGCACAAGGTGGTGCCGTACGCGGTCGAGACGAACCAGCACGGCGAAATCACGCGCGTAACGCGCGCCGACGTGGCTAGCAAGCCGAACCAACGGCAGATAGTCGCGGCCTTGCGGAACTGGGTCATCGGTGCGCGGACGGTGTACGTCGATATGCGGGCGCTGCAAAGCATTATCGATGCCACCTACGCGATGACGCTGCCCGATAGCCCGGCCTACCAGCAGCTAGCCAACTATCACCGCGAGAACAACCCCTATACCCGTGCCCGTGCGGCCAACGAGACGGTCGAGGTTGAGGTCAACGCCGTCGTGCCCGTTACCGATGAGACGTGGCAAGTCGAATGGACGGAAACGACGAAGCGCTCGGGCAAGATCATCGACACCAAGCAAATGCAAGGTACCTTCACCATCGTGATTGTGCCGCCTACCAGTGAGGCGCAGATCATGGTGAACCCTCTCGGCATCTACGTCCGGCAATTCGCTTGGACGTCGCGTCTGTAATCCAACGTCCCTTTTAGGTGAATGACTATTTTAGGTGAATGACTATGAAGAACAGTAAGTGGGTTGCTGGACTCTTCGCCGCCGCTGTGTCGGTGCCGGCTTTCGCGCAAAACGTCCCGGCGCTGGCTAACGGTGGTGGCGTCGGGGTGGAAGAACTGCCGCAGGTCCGTATAGTGTCGCCGGATCGCGTCTACCTCGATCCGAAGGAAGCCCACGGCCTCCGGCTGGCCAATGAGTGGAAGACCAACCCGGATAAGCCCCGTCGCTCGGCCGACGGCAGCGTGAAATATCTCTTTGGTGCCACGCTGCCCACGCTCGTCTGCGCGCCGCTGCGAGTATGCTCGATCCAGTTGCAGCCCGGCGAGGTCGTGAACGACGTGCACGCGGGCGACACTGTCCGGTGGCGGATCACCCCTGCAACTAGCGGGGCAGGGGACACCGCCACCACGTTCGTCGTCGTCAAGCCAACCGATGCCGGGCTGGTGACCAACCTGCTCATAACGACGGATCGCCGGACCTATACGATCAAGCTGGTCAGCAAACAAAAAGATTGGATTCCGGTCCTGTCGTTTGACTACCCGGACGACGTGAACAGGGCGTGGGCCGACTACCGGGCGGCGCAGGCCCGGCACATCAACGCGATGACGTTGCCGACCGGCGAGAACCTCGCCAACCTCGATTTCAATTTCAGGATTCGGGGCGATAACCCGCGTTGGCGACCGCAGCGCGTCTACACCGACGGCCGCAAGACCTACATTCAGTTCGCCGATGCAAACTTCGGCGGTGAAGCGCCCGCGTTGGTCGCGCTCGGCAGCGGTGGCCTGTTCTCCCGGCCGAGCGAACAGCTTGTGAATTATCGGGTGATCGGCGACCGCTACGTGGTTGATAAGGTGCTGGACCGTGCTGCCCTCATCACGGGCGTCGGCCGGGATCAGGTCAAGGTCGTGATCGAGCGGGGGAGCTAACATGAAAATGCTGCGGATTCTTCTTTCTCTCGTGTTGGCTCTACTGGTGAGCGCATGCGCCACCATGCGGCCAACTATGTCCTATGTCGCGACGGGGCTGGCCCCGAGCGAGGTGACGGTGCTGGTCAGCGACACGGTATCGCATCTGGCAACCCCACTGCCGCCGGCCAAGTCCACCTTGGTGCTCGATCCTCCTGCCAATCGGAGCGCGGACGTGCTCACGCCCACGCTGCTGTCAGCACTGCGCGCTGCCGGCTATGGCGTGATCGAGGCCGACCAACAGACCGGGCCGAAGTCGGCCGAGGGAACGCTCGTGCGGTATCTCGTTTCGCCGTTGGAGAACGGCGTCCTGCTGCGCTTGCAGTATCTCGGCACCGAGGCCACGCGCTTCTACACGCGCACCGCCGATGGCGGTATGGTGGCGTCAGGGCCGTTCATCGTTCGGGAGACTGGGCAATGACCGACCAGAACAACGATCTTGGCCTCGCGGCCGATCCGAAGGAGTCGCCAGACTTTCTGGCGGCTCCGAAGAAGAGGAAGGACGTGCGGCGGCTGAATCGCGTGCCGCTGCTGTTGGTCGGCGGCCTTATCACGCTCGCGGTCCTCGGTATTATCTACACGTTTTTCCAGCGGCAGGCGGCGAACACGGCCGGGCTGGCTAAGGTACCGGAAGTCCCGCCGGTCGAGACGCCGGCAATGGCTCCTGTGCATCCGGTTGAGCCGGATTACGTCACGCCGACGTTGCCGGACGAACCGCCCTCGATGCCGACCGAGGCCTCAACCGAGGCCCCGGTGCAGCAGGGGGCCGTTGACTTGCCGCCCGCGCCGTCTGAGGCCTACCAACGCCGTATGCAGTTGATCGAGCGCATTGAGGAAAAGCGGCTCGCGCAGCTCGAAGCCGCGCTCGGCTCCGATGCCTCGGTGCAGGCGTTCAAGTTCAATCAGCCGGCGACTAATGGTGGCCAGCAGGACGCCAGCGGCACCGCCGGCATGCTCGATCCGATGCAGCAGTACATGGCAGCGTCGGCATTTGGCCCGGCGACGGGCGGCGAGGGCGGGATGATGGGCGGCATGATAGGGGAGAACGGCGGCAATCCCGATCCCAACCAGCAAGCTGCCAAGCGCGCATTCCTGTCGGGCACGGCAGAGGCCGACATCTACCTCGCCCATACGCTGCAGGCCGGCATTTCGCCTGCGCAAGAGATCAAGGCCGGGACGATTATTCCCGGCGTGCTCATCAGCGGTGTGAACTCGGATCTGCCGGGCCAAATCATCGGGCAGGTGCGCGAAGACGTGTACGACTCCGCGACTGGTCAAAACCTGCTGATTCCGGCCGGCGCGCGCCTCATCGGCATCTACGACAACGGCGTGACGCTGGGGCAAACGCGGGCGCTCGTTGCGTGGACGCGGATCATCTACCCGGACGGCTCGTCGCTGTCGCTGAACATGATGCCGGGCGCGGATCAGAGCGGTTATGCCGGGTTCTACGACAAGGTGAATAACCACTATTGGCGCATCTTCGGCAACAGCATCATGTTCTCGCTGTTCTCTGCCGGCATCCAGCTCTCGCAGCCGCAGAAGAACACCGGGGACGGTTACGACTCGCAGCAGATCATCGCGGCAGAGTTGGGCCGGCAGATGGGTCAACTCGGCATGGAAATAACGCGCCGGAACATGGACATTCAGCCGACGCTCGAAATCCGCCCCGGCTACCGGTTCAACGTCATAGTGACCAAGGATATTATCTTGCCGACGTGGCAGGGTCATCCGATGGCCCGCCATTGAGGCACCAAAAGGGAAGCCGGGCGGCTGGTAGAATGGTTGAACGAAAGGGCCGGGCAACCGGCCCTTTTTTCGTGCCCCGCGATCAGTGCCGCCGGGCGAGCCGGCGAAGGCCGACGGTATAGAACCGGCGCAAGGCGATGAGCGCGACCACGAGGGCCAGCGGCTTGCCGTAGACCGGGAAGCTTTCGGCGACCTGCCCGGTGGCCATTGCCATTGCGAGGATCAAGCAGCCATAGGAGCCGAAAATCCATGCGCCGACACTTGCGACGCGGCGAATAGGGCCATAGGCGGCGTTCAGTAGGCGGGAAAGGGCAATGTTGAACATGGTGGCACCTCCGTTTGTAAGTTGGGCCGTATGGCGATCACGTTGCACAACGGCAAAGCGCCCTGGCACCCCTTGGGGCCGGAGCATCGCGGCGGACGCCTCCGGCGTTGCGAGGGCGCGTGGTGCGATCCTGATGGCAGTACGGCCCGAAAACGGGGCTTGCCACCAATGTTACGCCCGGAACCGCCTAACGCGCTCCTGTAGCGGCTACAGGCAGCGCAGAAGGTCTTACCGAGTCTTGGCCGCTTTCTCGGCCATCTCGCGCTCGTTCGTCTCGTCGGTGGCCGCCGCCTCAAACACCGGTTTTCCGTCCGGCCCGGTCTGATAGGTGCCGTCGCACTTCGGGTAGCCGGTGCAGCCGTAGAAGTCGTAGGGTCGGCCCTTCATGCCCTTATTCTTTGGCTTGCTGACGCCCTGCCGGCGCGCGAGCGGCTTGCCGCATTTTGGGCAGTTGAAGCCGGTGGGCGGTGGCGGTACCTTGCGCTCGCCCGGCTTGCCCTTCACGTCGGGAAGCGTGGTCTTGCAATCGGGGAACCCGGTGCAGCCCCAAAAATAGCCGCTCTTGCCCTTGCGCCGCCGCATCGCCTTGCCGCACGCCGGGCAAGGGTGCGTCGGGGCGATGTTGACTGATTCGAGCGCGGCAAGCTCCTTGTCGAGCGAGGCCCATGCGCCGGACACGACGGACACGTAATCGCTCTTCCCTTCTGCGATCTGGTCGAGCTGTTCTTCAAGGTTGCGGGTGTAGTCTAAGTCAGCGAACGCGAACCTGCCTACAAGCGTGTCGCGGATCATTTCGCCGAGCGGCAGCGGCCGCAGGTAGCCCTTCGCATCCTCGGCGACGTAACCGCGCGTGAGGATGTTGTCGATGATGGTTGCGTAGGTGCTCGGCCTCCCGATGCCGAGCTTTTCCAGCACTGGCCCCAAGTCGGTGCGCTTAATCCGGCTCGGCGGCTTGGTCTTCTTCGTCAGCACGCGGCCGCTGGTCGCGGTCTTCAGTTCTCCAATGGTGAGCACCGGCACCGGGTTCTTTGCACTGTCGTCGCCGTCCTTGCTGTCCTCGTCCTCGCTGTCGTCGGCATAGACGGCCATCCAACCCTGATCTATTAGCGTCCGGCCCGTTGCCGTGAAGGTGACCCGCGTACCGTCGGCGTCGCCTATCAGCGTGGCGCTGCGCACTGCATAGATCGCATCGGCGAGCTGCGAGGCGACGGCGCGTTGCCAGATAAGCCGGTAGAGCGCCCGCTGATCATCGTCGTCGCCGGCTTCGAGCTGTTCGGCGCGGGTGGGCCGGATCGCTTCATGGCCCTCCTGCGCGCCTTCCTTCGCTTTCCAGCGCCGCCGCTTGTCGGCGAGCGGCAGGCCTGCGGTCTGCGCGTAGGCGGCAATGTCGGCTTCGCCGGCGGGGTCGAGGTTCGGGGCGTCCGTCCGGTGATAGGTGATGTGGCCGGCTTCGTAGAGCTTTTGCGCCAGCTCCATCGTCTTCTTTTCGTTGAACTTGAGCCGCCGGCCTGCCGCCTGTTGCAGCGTCGAGGTGGTGAACGGCGCGGGCGGTGCCTTGCCCTTCAATCCATCCTCGAACTGTTCCACCGTGATGGCCCGGACGGCCGCGACGCGGTGCGCGAGAGTGTCGTCCAGCAGATAGCTTTCGCCTTCGGCCAGATGCGGCTTGGTGTCCCAAACCGCTTTCCAGCTTGTGCCGTCGGCGTTGTCGAAGGTCAGTTCTACGCCGTAGTGTTCCGTGACCTTGAACGCGGCGATTTCCCGCTCGCGGTCCACGATCAACCGCACGGCCGGTGACTGTACGCGACCGGCCGACAGCGGTTGCCCGGCGCGGGCGGACAGGGCCGGGCTGACGCGGTAACCCACGATCCGGTCAAGCGCGCGGCGCGCTTCCTGCGCCCGCACGCGGTTCAGGTCGATGCGGCGTGGCGCGGCGATGGCCGCCTTGATCTGCTCGTCGGTGATCGCCGTGAACGTTACGCGCTCCGGGTTCTTGAGCTTCAACGCATCGGCGAGATGCCACGCGATGGCCTCGCCCTCGCGGTCAGGGTCGGTGGCCAACAGCACGCGGTTGGCGCTGGCCACGGCGGTCTTGAGCTTGGCCAACACTTCCCGCCCGCGCTCGGTCACCTCGTAGTGCAACGTGAAATTCGGCAGCTCGATGCCGATTTCCTTCTTGGGTAGGTCGCGGATATGGCCAATGCTGGCCATGACGCGATAGCCGTTGCCCAGCACGGCGCTGATCTTCTTCACCTTGCCGGGCGATTCCACGATTACCAACGTGGTCATGGGCGGTAGCTCCTATAGGCAGAGGGGCGGCCAGACAACCGGCCGCCCGCAGGTCTTACAGGTCGGCGTCAATACCGCGTGCGCGCGGCTTGGCCGGTCGTTTCGATGGCGTGGTGGACACGCCCTTTTGCCTCTCGCTCTCGGCGTCGGCGACCGTCTCAGCAGGCTTGTTCAGCACCTGCTGCCGTTCCTCCTTCACCTTGTCCTTCATCGCATTGGTGCTGCGCGTGACGCTCGCCTTGATGGCGGCCGGCGCGCGGGTGTTCTTGCCGTCGGCCGTCTTTGCGCGGATTTCGCCGACGGCGGCCGTCGCCGAGGCGAGCATTTCCGCCGCCTTGCTCTGCTCCTTGGCCCACACGCGATCATCGGCGCTCGTGCTGGGATCATTGCGGGCTTCCATTTCGCGGGTGCGCGCGAGCGTCATCAGCCGCTCGGCCGTGATGGTGGCCTCGACGCGGGCGGCCGCCATCTGCTCGGCGAAGTGGCGGCGCATTTCGTCCTGCCCTCGGTTGACCGCGTAGTCGTTCCAGTCCGAACCCTTCTCGCCATCCTTGAACTGTGGGGCAACGACACCCGCGCCGTACTTCTCGGCCACCTCCTTCGCCTTCTCCAAACCGACATTCGCGCGCGGCTTGCCGTCCGGCCCGATCTCCTTGGTGGCGTTGTGGTCGTTATCCGCCGCGATGAACATAGGATGCGACGGGTAGCGCTCCCGCAGCTCGCGCGCGACGGCATCGAGGTTGCCGCTGTCGAACGCGACGATGACCGGCTTGCCCGTGGCCTGCGCCACGGTGTGCGCCGTGGCGTAGCCTTCGGCCAGCACCAAAGGGGAAGTCGGGTCCGCCTTGAGCGCTTCGAGCGCGTTCTGTACATCAGCGGCCCCGGCGACGGTGAACAGGCCGTGCTTGCGCCCGCCCCTCATGAAACTCTTAAAGTGCGGGTTGACGCTCTGCAACGTCCAGAGCTTACCGTTGATGTCATAGCCGGGGATCAGCAAATCGCCCGCCGTGAAAACCCAGCTGTTCGGGTCTGCCTTGCGCAGCTCCTTCGCTTCCTTGGCCGTCTTGGCGATCTTGATATTCATGATGGCCGCGCCGTCGCGGACAGTTTCGGGTACTACGCGCAAGCCCAGGGGATTGTCGATGCCCTTGGCCTTGCAATAGGCGTTGTCGGCGGTCGCAGTCAGGGCATCCGACCACAACGCGGCCGCTGCTGCTGCCGTCTGCTCCTGCTGCGCCTTGTGCTCGGCCTCCCGCTGTTCGCGTTGCTGTGCGGCCTCTGCGGCGAGCCGGGCGCGTTCCTCCGGCGTGATCTGCTCGACGGTGACGTCGGCTTTCCAGTGGATGATTTCGCCGGTCTTGAAGTTCTGGATGTAGCCGCCGGGTATACGGCCGGTCAGGTGGCCGGCATAAGCGCCGCTCTTTTCGCTGCCCTTGTCGCCGACGACGGGCACGCGGTGCAGCTTGCCGTCCATGATCGGCAGGCCGTCTATCTGCAAGCCGGCCTCCTTCAACGCCTCGGCGAATTGCTGCTCGGGGCTTTTCGGCGTGGGCTTGGTCACGACGTTCACCGCATCCACGCGCCACCGGGCAAGACCAGACTGCTCGAGGTCAGTGCCTTCCGGCGCGTACCATGCTTTTGCCTGCGCATCCCACTTCGCGCCGAGGGCCTTGGCCTCGTCCTTTTCCTTGAACGGAACGGCCAGATAGGTCCGGCCCTGTGCGGGTGCTGCCATAGCGGAAACCTCCGGGGCGTGGTGCAGGACGAGCGCGGGCGCGCCGGCCTGCCGCTCGTCGGCGTCAGCGTTGGCGGCGGCCTCCGGCGTCGGCTCGGCTTCCACGCCTCGCGCCGGTAGCTGCTCGATGCTGCCGTGGTTGGTATAGACAAGCCACTCCTGCGGCTGTCCGTCCTGCGGCGCGATCTCATCGGTTCGGATGCGGTAGCGAATATGGCCCGTTTGTGTGCGCGCCGCGTCCACCACGACGCCCTCTATCGTTAGGTCTCCCTGCACGGCACGACGTTCTTCGTTGGGAGTGAAGCGCACGCGCTGGCCGATCTCAATCGCTGCCGGGACCTCGGTCTCTGTGCTCTGCTGCTGCTCCTTCGTCCGCTCAAGCTCGAAAGCCATCACATAGCTGGCGATCTTCTCGGCGTCGGCGGCGGCTCGGAAAATCTCGCGCGGGTCTTCCTGCAAGACCTTGATCCAGCTCCCAACATAGGCGGCGTGGTGGCTCGGATCGTGACCGATTTCCAGCCGTTCGCCGAGCATCAGCGATGCGATTTCCGCCCGCAGTTCTTCGCGGGCGTAGCCCTCGGAGCCGAACGGGTGCGTGAGGTCGCGGTTCAGCCGGTCAGGGTGCCCGGTCCAGTGGCCTAGCTCATGCAAGGCTGTCGCATAGTAGGCGTCGGCGCTGGTGAACTGATGCCGGGCCGGTAGCGTGATGGTGTCGGTGCTGGGCCGGTAAAAGGCGCGATCGCCGGGCACGTGCTCGATCTTCGCTCTGGAGTTGGACAGGATCGCCTCGACGCGGGCGATCCGCTCCGGTTCCGGCGTGATGGTCTGCTTCGCTTCCAGCGGCGGCAGGCCGTCTATCTGCTCGGCATTGAACACGACAGCGGTGAAGGCACGGGGTCGTTCGAGTTGAACGGTGACGGTCTTTTGCTTGCCGTTCTCGTCTAGCACCGGGTTGCCCTGCTCATCTAGCACCTTCTGTTCCTCGGTGAACTTCCAATAGACGATCTTCGTGCCCCTCGAGCCTTTACGCACCTGCGCCCCGGCGGCGGCGGCTTGCTTGTAGGTCATCCAGCGAGGATCACTGTAGCCCTGCATGTGCAGCCACAGGCTGTTCATACCTCGGTATTCCTTCCCGGTGATCGGGTTGTACGGCAAGCGCAGCTCGCCCGGCTTCCACGGCTTTTGCCACGGGGCCGTGCCCTGCTGTAGCTGTCTGATGATCCGCGCCGCAACTTCTTCAGCGTATTCCTTCCTCATGGTTATTCACCCTCCGGCCGGGAGACCTGTCGGACAGCCTTGCCGCCGACGACGATGGCGGTGCCGTGCGGATCGCCCGCAGCCAAGTCGGCATTGGACGCCCACGCCTCGTCTTCGCTCATGGCGGTTTCCTCGAAAGCGCCATTGGCCTCGGCGGCCTCGGCGATGTATTCGACCTGCACGCCGGGAATGTCGATGTCCTGCTCTTCCCTGCTGATAACCGGGTCGGAGCGCAGGCCCGAGGTCTGCACGGACTGTGCGGTGGTGCTCATAGCTTTCTCCTTCTGGTGTTGCAGTTGATGGACAAACACGGCGGTTTCTGCCGTGTAGGGGTTGAGCGCGGGCACGGTGCCGCTCGCGCGGAATTGGCTGGATCGGATGCCGAACTTGGCCAAGTAACCGTTGGTGAAACCCAGCTCGAAGTTACCGGTATTGTAGGCCGACAGGGCCGCCCGTAGGGCGCTCTGCTCGTCGGGGTACTTCGGCAGGGCGGACACGTAGAAAGCGGTCAGGATGCGCGCGCCGGCCGCGATGTTCTTGCACGGCTCGAACATGTCTTCGACGCGGTAACCGAGGCTGGGCAGGTTCCGGCTGTTGACCTGCATCAGCCCGAGGTCAACGGAATAGCCCTTGGCGATGTAGTCCCGTGCGATCTTCGCCGCGTCGGCAGCGTCGGTCGGCTTGCGTTCGAGCCGTGCGCCGTTGACGTTGATCGCCAGCGGGTCGCCTCGGCTCTCGACTTGGATGATCTGCTGGATGATCTGCGGAGCCACGTTGGGCGCGCAGAGCATTATGAACTCGATGTCGATCATGACAGCCCCTCCGTAACACTACGCTCGGTGGTTGCTCATGGCTTGGTCACTCCGATGATCATGGTGGCGGTGTCGCCACGGATCAGGATGGGCGAGGCCTCGCCGCGCACGTTGGCGACCGGCACCGGCCCGAAATAGCGGCTGTCGAAGCTCCCAGCGGAATAGCTGGAAAACAGCCAGACCTGGCCCGGCTGCACGACGTACTCGCCATCTGGCCACGCCGGGATGCCCTGTTCGGCCTTGGTGTTGGCCAGCTCTATGCCGTTGACCTTCGCCGGCTTGCCCTGACGCAAGGTCACCCGGTCGCCGGGCACGGCCGCAACGGGCTTCAACAGCGCGACCACACTCGCAGGCTCGCAGCGGCCGAGCCAGCCTTGCGGCAGGTAGCCGCGTTCGCGCATGGCAACAACGATGGGCACGGCCGGGGGGCAGACTTCGACCAGCGTGCCGCGCTCGAGCGCGGCCGCGTCGATCTGCCGGACGTGCCACAGGCCGGCGGGGGCTGAGGGGGTGAGGTTCACCCGAAGCCCTGTCGTGTGCGCGAGCGTGAGGGCGGCGGTTACGGTGACGGCAACGCCCCAGCCGATCAACCCGAAACGGCGGCGGTTCATGGCACGACGAAGGCTGGGGTGTCGTTACCGGCATCGTCGCCTGTCGGCGACGTGCCGCCCTGCTGCCCCGCCTGAACGCGCACCACGTCGGTCGGCGGCGGCGGAATCTTCGCGCCCTGCTGCCCCGCCTGAACGCGCACTACGTCGGTCGGCGGCGGCGGAATCTTCGAGCGCTTCGAGAACACCGGGTCGAGGAAGTAGAGAATCTGACGCCCTCGGATCACCGGGTGCCCAGCGACGAACACCAGTATTTCGCCCGGTTCGAGAATGTCGCCCTTGGCGTCCTTCTTCGGGCCAGGCAGGCGCATGATTTCATCGGCCGTCATCAGCGGGCGCTGTATCTCCTGATAGCTACGCGACACCTGTTCAAGCACCATGCCGAAGCGCTTACCGGACGTGGAAATCTGCTCTTTGATGACCGTGGTTTGCCCGGTCATTCTGCTCATCCACTCGGCGGTTTCGACCTTGTTGGGCGCGTAGGCGACGCGCACATGGCAGTTGGAAATAATGCTCTCGTTCGTGCCGTATGCCTTGTAAAGCTGCTGCACGTCTTGGCATATGATATAGGCCTTCATGCCGTAGCCGGCGATGTAGGCCAGCGCGCTCTCAAACACGTCGAGCTTGCCGAGCGTGGGGAACTCGTCCAGCATCAGCAGCAGCCGATGCTTGTGGACCGTCTTGGACCGGCCGTCATCGAACTCCATGCGGTCGGCCAGCGATAGCACGATCTGCGTCAGCAGCAGGCGCGCGAGCGGGATCATGCGATCCGCATTGCGCGGCGTGGTGATGAAGTAGAGCGACACCGGTCGGTCGTGATCCATCAGGTCGGCCACGGTGAAGTCGCTGCGCGACGTGTTTTCGCCCACGATGGGATCGCGGTAGAGCGACAGAGCATTGTTGGCGGTCGATATGATGCTGCCCAGCTCGCGGGCCGGCGTGCTCAGCATGCGCCGCCCTACCCCGCTGATAACGAGCTTGGCTTCCCGCGCCGCTGCGTCGGTGGTGTCGAGCGCAACATCGCGCATTTCCTCGAACAGCCCGGACAAGGCTTTCGGGTCGCCTTCTTCGTCGGCGAGGTTGTTTTTGGTGTCTGGCGCAGCGAATTCACCGACGCCGGTAAGCATGTGCGCGCAGTCCTGTAAGCACGGAACACGGCCAACGGTGTCACCCTTGTAGAGCGCGTGCAGGATCAGGCCGACCAACAGCTCATAGGCGGCCGTGCGGAAGTGGTCACCCGCGATTCCCTTGCCGTCCTGATCGACCACCATCAGGGCGATGTTCTGCGTATCGCTGACCTGATGGCGCGTCCGGTGACGGATTTCGGCCAGCGGGTTCCAAGAACACCCTACCCCCGGTTCCGCCGGGTCGAAGCGCAGGATAACGTTGTTGGCGTGTTTCTTCCGCCAGCCTGCTGTCATCACGTAGTTCTCGCCCTTGCGGTCCAGCACGAAAACGCTGTGCGGCCAACTCAACAGGGTCGGCACGACAAGGCCGACGCCCTTACCGGAGCGGGTCGGCGCGAGGGCGCAGATGTGTTCCGGGCCGTCGTGTCGCAGGTAGTGCGTCCTCCCGCTTTTCGGGTCGTCGTAGGCTCCGCAGTAGACGCCCCTGCCCTTGTTCTCGCCGCTCGGGATCAGTCCGGTCGCTTGCACTTCCTCAAAGCTGGCGAAGTGCGCGGTTCCGTGCACGTCGGCATGCTTGCGCGAGCTGCGGGTCGTGAACCCAACCCACAGCACATAGGTCAGGAGGCCGACCAAAATGCCGAGCGCGAAGATGATGAAGGCATAGTTATAGGTGTGCGGCGCGTAGTTGTAATAGCGGAACAGCCAGCTCCACCACGCGAACGGCTGGTAGAGCTGCCCCGCCAGCGGCGAGCCGAGCGCCGCGTGGTATGCCAACCGATAGGCGACGAACTGCGTGCAGATGCTGTTCAAGCCGACGATGAATAGGCCTAGAAAAATTCCGCCAAACAGGCGCGCTTTCACAATCGACGTGTTCTTATTGCTCATAGCTCCACCGAATTAGATTTGTCGATAAACCGGCCGCGAGCGTCCAATTCCACCACGCGCCCAATCCTCCACTTGCTGGCCTTGGCTACGACACGCGGCCCCGACGGCTTCACCAGCATTTCATTTCCACGCTTCAACAACAGCACTTCGCTCCCGTCCTCCATGCGGCGGCGGCCTTGGTAAATCGCGGGGCCGGCGTCGCTCGGAAGCCAAAGCCGAGCATAGTCTATAGACGATACTCTGTCCCGCGTTGAGTTTCGCTTCTCGATCCACGCCGCGACCGCAGTGCCTTGTTTTTTCGGGGCTTTCGACGTGTCTCCTGATTCGGCGGCAGCGGGGTTTTTGTCCGGCATCGGCGTCAACGTCGGCGGTTCGTCCGGCTTCGTTGGTGCCTCGGCCTTGGTCGCTGCAACAGCTTGCCGAGCCTGCTCCATTGCCGGATCGGCAAAGCGAACGTTAACCCCGTGGAGACCGGCGAGCTGCGCGACCTCTTGCCGGAATTGCTCGCTGCCTTCCACGATGAGCGCTTGCCCCTCGAATCGCTGCGCGGCGAGCGTGAGCGCCACCAGCGCGGCCCCGGCGGTGGCCTTCTGCGCCTGCACGTGGGTCTTGCGGTCGATCACCATACCGCCATCGGCGGTGCGATAGGCGAGCGCCCCGTCTTTGCGCGCCAGCGGCCGCAAGGACGCCATCACCACGTCCCTTGCCCGGTCAGCGCGCTCGGCGGTCAACAGATCGCCGCGCATGCGCTGCTCGCGTTCCTCGCGGCTGCGCAGGATGGCGAGCGCGTCAAGATCGCCTTGTTGGGCACGCTGGCTAAGCCAGTCGGCCCACGTCGGCATGGCGGTGTCCGCAAACAGGCGTCGCCGCTTCTCGTCCAGCACCTTCCGGTGCTGCGCCTTCATGGCCTCGGCCTGCTGGCGGATTGTTACCGCCATGACGCGCCGAGTAACGCCCTTGCCGCTGACCTTGAGAATCATGCGCTGCATCGCGCGCCAGCTTTGGAGCTGGGCGCGGTACGCGGCCGCATCGCGCTTGATCTGCTCCAATCCCTTCTTCCGGGCGGCAATGCTCGCCTGCCGCTGCCGCTGGTACTCGGCGAACAGCGCGGCACTCGACGGGTGCGGCTGCGTCGGGCGCGGCTGGTAGGTCTTGCGCGGCCGCTGGGTCTGCGTAACCGACGGCTCGAACGGGCCAAGGCGGTCGGTCATTGGCTTGAAAGCGAGGTCGCGCCCGCACTCGCTGGCCCTCACCCACAGATTCAAGCCGGGATCGCCGACAATGAGGCCAGCGCCGCGCCGTTTGATTTCCAAACCGTGTTCGGCGAGCGCCGCGTGCACTTCCTGCCAGCTCGCCGCCTTGCGCATGGCCGGCGCGACTTCACGCGCGATGTATCCGGTCAGGCTCTCGACCGCGCTGTGCGCCTCCATGTCCGCTGGTCGGCCGCCTAATGGTCGTTCGCCGCCAGTCTGCTGCTTTCCTATGCCGTGGTTGGTGCGTTGCAGGCCGTACTTGATTTCGAGACGTTCGCACGCCTCCATGAGCCGTTGCTTATCAAAGAACGGCTCGATGTTTTGCAGGCCCGTGGGGTGAACCTTGTTGATGGCGACATGCACATGCAGGTGGTCGGTGTCGATATGCACGGCGCTGATGCGCTGATGGTCGGCGTAGCCGATAGCGGCGC
>Ga0209836_100048_pt1 | contig 24868 bp, 22 predicted proteins | sample ElbSprsedimmetaG_FD_184147 | JGI IMG/M metagenome (GOLD analysis project Ga0209836, IMG submission 184147) | Hot spring sediment bacterial and archeal communities from California, USA to study Microbial Dark Matter (Phase II) - Elbow Spring... ... | reverse complement strand
GAGGAGGCAGCTAAGATTGTGGGGCTACCCGTGGATTTCCTTAACCGCTACGCCTTTGGACTCTCCGGAGGCATGCGCCAGCGCGCCATCATTGCTATGGCCCTCACCACTCGACCAGAGCTTATAATCCTCGACGAGCCCACTTCCGCTCTGGATGTGCTCACCCAAGCCAACATCATGAATGCGCTCAAAAAGATCAAGCGGGAATTTGACGTGACCTACATCCTCATCACCCACGACATTGCCACCTCCAGCGAGCTTGCCGACGAGGTTTTGGTGATGTATGCCGGGGAGCTGGTGGAGCACAGTCCGGCTGAAAAGTTTTACAAGGCCCCGGTGCACCCGTACGCGCAAAAGCTGATGGCTAGCGTTCCCACCCTGCGGGAGGATAAAACCTTGGAGTTCATCCCCGGGCAGCCGCCAAGCCTCCTCAACCCGCCAAAGGGCTGTCGTTTTGCCCAGCGTTGTCCTTATCGTTTTGAGCGGTGTGAAGAGGCCCCGCCTGCTTTCCCCCTGGACGGCGGCGGGGTGGCTCGCTGTTGGCTTCTGGCGAGGTGATGAGATGATGCTTGCAAACAACGTTCTTCTTTCGGCACAAGACCTCCACACTTGGTACGAGCTTCGCAAATTTGGGTTCATCCGCATTGGCTATGTGCGGGCTTTGGACGGGGTTAGCTTCGATTTGCGTTATGGTGAGGCGTTGACCATCGTGGGCGAAAGCGGCTCCGGCAAAACGACTCTCCTCAGGACCATCTTGGGGCTTGCGCCGCCGACGAAGGGGCTGCTGGAATTTGCCGGCCAGCGGGTGGACGCAAAGAACTTGACTTGGTTGCGTCGTCAGGTGGGATATGTGATGCAGGACCCGTATGGGGCTTTGCCTCCGTTCATGAACGCGCGCCGCATTCTTCTTGAGCCCATGGTCATCAACAAAGTTGGCCGGCCGGCGGAGCGCGAGGCCCGCATCCGTGAAGTTTTGGAAGAGGTGCGCCTCGTGCCGGTAGAGGATTTTCTCCCCAAATTCCCGCACATGCTTTCCGGAGGCCAGCAGCAGAGGCTCGTCATTGCCCGCGCTTTGGTGCTGCGCCCCAAGCTCATCGTGGCGGATGAGCCTGTCTCCATGCTCGATGCCTCCGTGCGTGTGGAGATCCTGGACCTCATACGGCGGGTACAAAAAGCCCATAATTTGGGGGTGATCTACATCACCCACGATCTTTCCACCGTGCGCTATTTCTCGGAGCGGGTGTTCATCATGTATGCGGCGAAGGTGGTGGAGAAGGCGGATGCGCGGGAAATTGTGAAAAACCCGGTCCATCCGTACACGCGGGCCCTGCTTGCTGCCATTCCTGATCCGGACCACGAAAATGCCCTGCGCTTCAAGGATGTTCCGCCGGGAGAGCCGCCGAGCCTCGTGAATCCTCCGCCTGGATGTCGCTTCCATCCGCGCTGCACCCAGATGATCCCAGGGCTTTGCGACCGGGAGGTGCCGCCGGAGTTTGAGCCAGCGCCGGGGCACTTCGTCTCTTGCTGGCTCTATAAATGAGGGAAAGGCCTTGGCTTTTAATTTTAGTTGGCGCAACCGGCCTTTTCGCCGGTGCTGCCCTTCCTTTCCTCATGGTCCTGCGAATTCTCACCCCCACTCTAGGTCTCAACTTTTTGGCTTTTATCTGTCAGGTGGGTGGGCTTTTCCTTGGTTTCTTGGGATTGGCAAACTATGTGCGGCCAGGCGGCCGGGGCAGACTGGGATAGCTTCGTCTTTCAAGGGCGATTTTTGCGGGTTGTCCTCCGCCACACTAGCCGTGGCTACCACGAGGTTGTCCAGCACCCTGGCGCTGTAGCTATTCTTGTTACTGATCAGTCGGGAAGAATTCTTCTTGTTCGGCAATTTCGGGAAGGAGCGGGCCGCGAGCTTTGGGAAATCCCGGCCGGAACTCTGGAACCCGAAGAAAAACCGTATTTTTGTGCCGTAAGAGAAGTCCGCGAGGAAACAGGTTTATCCGTGAAGCCACGGTTTTTGGGGGTGATTTATCCTACGCCTGGCTATTCCACGGAGTGCATTTTTCTTTTTGCCGCTAGAGCCGAGGATAAGGCCGTTGCCTCAAGCGAAATTGAAGAGGCGCGGTTTTTCACCAAAGAAGAGGTTCTAGAGCTTGCCCGGCGTGGCGAAGGCGATGGCAAAACCCTCGCTGCCCTCGCCTTTTTGCAAAAGGAGGCCGATCGTGGAAATCCTTGGTGAGAAATACGGTCAGAGTTCTCGAGCTTGCAAAGGAGCGCGCTTTAGAACTTAGGATTGGCAAAATGGTCGTAGCTTCAGAAACAGGCCGCAGCGCTTTGCGAGCTCTTAAGGAACGCGGCCTTTTGGCGGATTCGAGCGGTGGTTCGGCTGGGAGACCCCGGTTCCCGCGGCATTTGTGGACAAAGCCCTGGAACTCTTTGGCCCGGGTACAAAGATCGCCATAGAAGCAGCCATCATGGCTACGGATGCTGGCGCCCTGGAAGAAGGGGAAGAGGTGGTCACCCTAGGCGGGACATATAAGGGCCTGGATACCGCGCTTGTGGTACGAACCGCCGGAAGCACCACTCTATTTTCGCGGTTTGAGGTGTTGGAAATTATCGCCAAACCCCGCTATCCAAAAATCCGATTTCCCGAGTACGAACAAGAAAACTGGCAGGGCGATCTCGATCAATACTACCGCCCCATAGAATTGCCTCTGGTTTAGTTGCTAGCCTTCGAGTTTAGGGATGCGGATTCCCCGGTCCTTGGCTACACGGATGGCTTTTTCGTAGCCGGCGTCGGCATGGCGAGCTACCCCCAGACCCGGATCCACGGTGAGAACCCGCTCCAACCGGCGATCCGCGGCTTTTGTCCCGTCGGCGACAATGACCATCCCCGCATGGATGCTCTTTCCAATCCCAACCCCGCCGCCGTGGTGCACCGAAACCCATGTTGCTCCACACACCGCGTTGAGAAGAGCGTTCAGGATTGGCCAATCCGCAATGGCGTCAGAGCCGTCGAGCATCCCCTCCGTCTCCCGGTAGGGTGAGGCCACGGATCCGGAGTCGAGGTGATCGCGGCCGATGACAATGGGCGCTTTCACTTCGCCTTTGCGCACAAGCTCGTTGAAAAGGAGGCCGGCTTCAGCTCTCTCCCCGTAGCCAAGCCAGCAGATCCGCGCAGGAAGCCCCTGGAACCGCACCTTCTTTTGGGCCTTTTCGATCCAGCGCCTAAGGGACTCGTTTTTGAGGAAGAGTTCCACCACCGCCCGGTCCGTACGGAAGATGTCCTCGGGATCACCGGAGAGGGCCACCCAGCGGAATGGGCCTTTCCCCTCGCAGAACATGGGCCGGATGTAAGCCTGAACAAAACCGGGGAAGGAAAAAGCCACCTCGTGGGGAAGGCCGCCCTTTTCCGCTTGGGCCCGAATGGCGTTTCCGTAGTCGAACACCACCGCCCCGGCCTCCTTCATTTCCGCCATGGCCTTAACATGCCGAACCATGGATTGGTACGAAAGCTCGATGTACTTTTTGGGGTTTTCCCGGCGGAGTTTCAGGGCTTCCTCATAGGTCATGCCGCCGGGAATATAGCCATTGAGCTCGTCGTGGGCGGCAGTCTGGTCCGTAACCATATCGGGGATGATGCCGCGCCGGAGGAACTCCGGATAGATATCGGCGGCATTCCCCAAAAGCCCGATGGAAATGGGTTCACCCTTTTTCTTGTGCTCCAGGGCCAAGTCCAAAGCCTTGTCCAGGGAATCCGTCCAGGTATCGAGCTGGCCCAAGGAAAGCCGGCGCTGGATCTTCTCGAGGTTAATTTCCACGATGATCCCCACACCTTCATTCATGGTAATAGCCAAGGGCTGTGCGCCGCCCATCTCCCCAAGGCCTGCTGTCAGCACAAGCTTCCCCCGCAAGGTTCCATGGAAATGCTGCCGGGCACATTCGGCAAGGGTTTCATAGGTTCCCTGGAGGATCCCTTGGGTTCCAATGTAGATCCAGGAGCCGGCGGTCATTTGGCCGTACATGGTGAGGCCCAATCGCTCCAATTCCCGGAATTTCTCCCAGGTAGCCCACTCCGGAACAAGCATGGCGTTCACGATAAGGACTCTGGGCGCATCCTCGTGGGTTTTGAACACCGCTACGGCTCTTCCCGACTGAACAACTAAAGTTTCGTCGTTCTCCAGTTCCCTAAGACAGTGCACAATCCGGTGGAAGTCCTCCCAGGAGCGGGCGGCTTTGCCAGTTCCACCGTAGACGATGAGGTTCGCGGGGTCTCCGGCCACCTCGGGGTCGAGGTTATTCATGAGCATGCGCAAAGCAGCTTCCTGGAGCCACCCCTTGCAGGAAATCTGCGTCCCCCTTGGGGCCCGCACCTCCGTTACACCAATAGCATCCCTCATGCCCCCTCCGACCGTATGTTATGGGCAAAGTTTCCCCACGCCAAGGGAAGCTGGCCCTTCGGCGAACTTCTGCGCCGTCCGTTACAATGGTTGAGCTTTTGAAGCGGGAAATGGAGGGGATATGCGCAAAGCGTTGTTGGGTTTAGCGTTTCTTGCGGTTTTAGGTTCCGGAGGCCTAGCGCAGACACGGCTGGGTGTGGGGGGAAGCTTTGTTCTAGGAACACCGGTTTTGGACGTGTTCTTGGAGATGCCCGCCCCCACCACGGCCACGCGGTTTACCCTGGGCATCTGGGCGCTGGCTCCTGGCGGGAATATGGCTTTCTCCGTGGACGGAAGCTTCCTTCTCACCCCTAAACTCGGCGGGTTCGATGCGTACTTCGGTGGAGGCGCCGGTGGGGTTGTAGTCGTGGCTGGTGGCTTGGGCGGAATCGCCCAAATCAATCTCTCCGTAAACGGCATCGGTGGGGCCTACTTTCCCTTGGGCGACACCTTCGGCCTCTATGGCCAGGTGAAGCTCCTCGGCTTGGTGGACTTGGCCACCATGTCCATTACCGCTCTTCTCATGCCCGGCTTCGGCCTTTACGTGCTTTTGGGCTGAAAGTCGCGGGCTTTCTAAAAGGGGGCCGCTCTGGCCCCCTTTTCTTTTCTTTTTCGCCCTTGCGTCCTTTGGCCTAAGCTCGTTTTCCTGCACCATCCTTGGACATGAAATGGTTTTTTCTCACGTTGGGTATTGTGAGCCTCGTCTTGGTCCTTGTCTTTTTGCCCAGCGCCGACTCTTATGACCAACTTTGGCGTGCCCTTCAGGATCCGGAGAGCCACGAAGGGACCTTTTGGTATTTGGCTTCCCAGGGAAACGGCGCCGGCTGGGTGGCCCGGATGGAATTGGCCAAAATCCTTCGCCGGAAAGGGGAGATAGAGGCGAGCATCGCCCTCCTTCGCGAGGCCCTGGAGCTCTATGAAAGCGTAGAGGCTCGGCGAGAGCTTGCGCGAGCTTTAGAGGAGGCGGGCAAACGATCTGAGGCAGTGAGGGAGTGGACAAAGCTTCTTCCCGATGCGGAGGCCGCGGCGGCTGTGGTCAGGCTTTCCCCGGACAAAATTGCCGCCGGCAGAACCCTAGTTTCCGGCCGCGCCTATTCCAAAGCTCTTGAGGTTTTAGCTGGAGAAAAAAGCCCGGAGGCGGTCCTTTGGCGCGCCCGCGCTCTTTCCGGTTTAGGTCGAACTTCAGAAGCTCTGGATGAATACGCCCGTTATCTTAGGGTTTTTCCCGGCGACACCACCGCCCAATTGGAATACGGCCAACTTTTGCAACGCGCAGGAGATTTGGAGAAAGCGGTTGCGGCCTATCGGGCCGCAGGTCCCAAAGGCCTTTATCGGTGGGGATTGGTTTTGGAATCCCTGGGGCGCGGGGATGAGGCCCTTTCTGCGTACCAAAAATCTTTTGATCCCGAGGCCCGTTGGCGGGCGGCCAGAATTTTGGAAGAAAAGGGAAGGATTTCCGAGGCCTTGGCCATCTATCGGAAGCTTGCGGGCAAAAACGCGCGCGTAGCCGATGACGCGGCGTTGCGCGCCTATCTCCTTTACCTTCGCCGCGGAGAAAAAGAGCTGGCCCAGAAAATGAGGGAAAAACTTCCGCCGGCCTTCCGTTGGCTCGTGGGAGAAAACGCACACCCTCCCAGTCTTTCTCCCGATCCTTGGCCCATTTCCTCAGAGGCCGTGAAGGTGGCCGATTCCCTTCTTCGGCGTTTTCCAAAAGAAGGACAGATTTGGGCGCAGATTGAGCTTGGGATTGCCTTGCGGAAAGCGAATGTGGCTGAAATCGTGGCCATCGGCGAATGGTATGCCAAAAGGGGTGAATGGAACCGGGCTTATGCCCTGGGCGTTCAGACTCTGCGGCAAAGTCCCTCCCGCCGGGCTTACCAATTGGCCTACCCGCAAGCTTGGGAAGAAAGCGTGCGGAAATGGGCGATGGAGTATGGGGTGGATCCCCTTTTGGTTTGGGCTGTGATGCGGGAGGAGAGTAGTTTTCTGCCGGAAGCTATCTCCTCTTCTGGCGCGCGCGGCCTCATGCAGCTTCTTCCCTCCACTGCCCGCTGGATCGCCGAGGACCAGCTCCGCATCCCGTACCGCGAGGAATGGCTTGTCGATCCCGATTACAATATTCGCCTTGGCACCTGGTATCTCCGCTATCTTTTGGATCAATTTGGGGGGAAGCTGGCTTGGGCGGTGGCTGCCTACAACGGCGGGCCGGGGAATCTTCGGCGCTGGGCCGCCGGGGTGGAAAATCCCCCAGATCTTCCGGCCCATCTGCGCTCCGTGGAAACGCGGGAGTACCTCACCAAGGTTCTGAACTCCTGGCTCATTTACCGGTGGCTTTATGGCTCTTAAAATCTGGGCGTGGCGAAAGAACGCGTTGAGCGGTTCCGCTGGGCTTTACGGCTTTCGCCGGGCTGAGGTCTTGGCCGCCGCCCACTTGGTGTTGGGAAATTGTTCTTTGGCCGAAGCGGACGGGGTTTTGGTGCAAGCGCGAAAAATCTTAAGCCAGCGGTTTGGAATTGACCATGTGACCCTGCAGGTGGAGTGCGCACCTTGTGAGGGGTTGACGTGTAACGGGAGGGACCGATGCGCACGGTAATCCTCGCCGGCGGCTACGCGACACGCCTTTGGCCCATCACCTGGGATCGACCGAAACCCCTCCTTCCTGTCGCGGGAAAGCCACTTTTGGACTATATCCTTGGGCTCATCCCCTCTGAGTTTCTCCCTGCTTGGGTTTCGGTAAACCGCCGCTTCTTCGGGGCTTTTCAGGCCTGGGCGAAGGACAAACCTGTGGAGCTTGTAGTGGAGGAAACCATGGCTGAGGAAGAGAAACTTGGTGCGGTGGGGGCCCTCGCATATTTGGTAAACCTTTTGGGGCCGAATGATGATCTCCTTGTCTTGGCCGGCGACAATTGGCTTTCCTTGGACCTGCAAAAATTTGTGGATTGGGCCGAGGGAAAGCCCGCGGTAGCCCTCTTCCCCCTCGGCGATCCCCAAAAAGCAAAACATCGCTACGGTGTGGCTGTGGTGGAAGGGAAATTCGTTCGGGCCTTTCAGGAAAAGCCGGAAAAGCCCATTTCAGACCTTGCTAGCACTGCTTGCTATTTTTTCCCCAAGGATGTGCTTCCCCTATTTGGCGAATTCCTCAAGGAGGCGCCGAAGGGTCAGGATGCGCCGGGGTATTTTCTCCAGTGGCTTTTGGAGCGCCGCGCAATCGTGGCCTTCACCGAGGTTTGGGAATGGCTGGATATCGGCGACCGCGAGTCTTACCTTGCCGCAAATCTCCGGGTCACCGGCGGTGCCTCTTGGATCCATCCCGCCGCAAAGGTTCAGGATTCGGTGATTGAGCGCTCCGTCCTCCTTGGTCCATGCGTGGTGGAAAGGGCTTGGCTTTCGGACTGTGTGGTGGATGAAGGGGTGAAGCTAGAGAACGTTCGGTTGGAAAAAGCCCTGATCGGAAAGGGGACGTGGATTAGGGGTTAAATTTCACTCCAATTCCGGCCTACTTTGATATCCACTTTTAGGGGGACTCGCAATTCCCCGACGTTTTCCATAATCTTGCGGATCACTTTCCCCGCCTCCTCCGCATCCTCTTCCGTCACCTCAAATACAAGCTCGTCGTGAATTTGGAGGATCATCTCCGCCGGAAGTTTTCCATCTTTCCAGGCCCGGTGAATCCGGAGCATGGCGAGCTTCATGAGATCCGCGGCCGTTCCCTGGATGGGGGTGTTGATAGCGTTTCTCCGGTCCTGGCCAATTCCGCGGCGCTCAGGGTTTTTCAATCCCGGCAAAGGTCGCTTCCGACCCAGTAGGGTTTTCGCGTAGCCTGTGCGGCTCGCCTCCTCCACAAGTCTTTCCACAAACTCCGCCACTTTTGGATGGGCCTGGAAGAATTTCTCAATGAGGGCCTTCGCCTCCTCCTGAGGGATGCCCATATCCCGGGAAAGGCCATATGGGGTAATTCCATAGATGATCCCGAAGTTCACGCGCTTGGCGAGGGTGCGCATGCGGGAATCCACGGCCTCTGGGGGCACACCGAACAAGGTGGCGGCAGTGCGGCGGTGCAGATCCTCCCCGCGTTGGAAGGCCTCGATCAGGGCCTCGTCTCCAGAAAGATGAGCCAAAACCCGAAGTTCGATTTGGGAATAATCCGCGCCAAGAAGGACTTTTCCCGGTGGGGCCACAAACGCGCGGCGAATATCCACGCCCACTTCTGTTTTCGCCGGGATGTTCTGAAGGTTAGGCTCGGAGGAGGAAAGCCTTCCTGTGGCCGTCCCTGTCTGGTTGAAGGATGTGTGGACCCGGCCAGTCTTGGGATGCACATAAAGGGGGAGCTTTTCGATATAAGTGTTGCGAAGCTTCTCCAGCTCCCGATAGGCAATCAATTTGGCTGGGAATTCGTGGTATTGAGCCAAATCCCGGAGGACCTGGGCATCTGTGGATGGCCCTGTTTTCCTCCGCTCCAGGACGGGCAGTTTTAGGCGCCCATAGAGGATTTCCCGCACTTGAGGGGTGGAGTTTGGGTTGAACGGCCCGCCAGCGAGAGCAAAAAGTTCTTCCCGCGTTTTCTCCAAAAGAACCTCGAGCTCCTTCCCTTGCGCCAAAAGCTCGTCCACATTTAAAAGGACGCCGCGGCGCTCCATCCAAAGGAGGACCTCGATGAGGGGAATTTCCAAGTTCTGGAAAAGCCCAAGGAGTTCGGTTTCTTGGAGCTTCTTTGTAAGGACGGGCCGAAGCCGCATGACCATTTCCGCATCCTCTCCGGAGTAGCGGGCTGCCCGTTCCACCGGAACCCCCTGGATTTCCTTCTCCCCGCCTTGGGCCAAAAGCTCCCGGTACGTCTGAACCTGAACGCCCAGCTCCTCCCGCGCGATCGTCTCCAGGCTATGGGAAGAAGCATCGGGCCAAAGGAGCCAATGGGCGATCATGGCATCGAAGGTCACACCCTGCACTTCAATTCCGTAGTTGAGAAGAACCTGAAGGTCGTACTTTAGGTTTTGTCCGATTTTTTTAGGTTTTTCCGCGGTGAGGATGGGCTTTAGGGCCGAGAGCACCCGCTCCAAGGAAAGCTGTTGCGGCGCGCCGCGGTAATGATGAGCCACAGGGATGTAGTAGGCGTGATAGGGCTCCACGCTTACCGCGATTCCCACAATTTCCGCGGAAAGCGGGTCTTCACTGGTGGTCTCTAGATCCAGGGCCAACTCCTCACTAGAAGAAAGCTTTTCCAAAACCTTGGAAAAGGCTTCCTCCGTAAGGACTAGTTCGTAACGGGGCTCTTGAGGCTTTTTCTCCGCTAGTTTCAGCTCGGCTAAAATGGACTTGAATTCCAGCTCCTCCAGAGCCTTCCGCACCTCTTCGGGATCAATCTCCCGGGCTATGCAATCTTTGGGCCCCAAAGGAAGCGGAGCTTCCCGAAGCTTCACGAGCTCCCGGGAAAGGAGGGCGGAGTCTCGGTGCTCCAAAAGGGCCTGAGCCATGCGTTTATTGCGGATGTGGGGAGCAGCGTTCAAAACCCCCTCGAGGCTTCCGTACGCTTTGAGGAGCTCCACCGCCGTCTTTTCGCCTACACCGGGAACGCCTGGGATGTTGTCGATGGAATCACCTTCAAGGGCCAAAAGGTCCACGATTTGCTCAGGTCTCACGCCGAGAAGCTCTTCCACGCCAGAACAATCTACCAAAACTAGGCGATCCGTAGGTTTACGGCCCGGCCGAAGGAGGCGAATTTTTTCGGAGACAAGCTGGGCCATGTCTTTGTCGCCGGTGAGGAGGAGGGCGGGGATCCCTTCCGCCTCCGCCCGCCTAGCCAAAGTGGCCATGATGTCGTCGGCCTCGTAACCCGGGCACTCGACATAAAGGATGCCCAAAGCAGAAAGAAGGGGTTTTACTTTGGGAAGCTGTTGGGCCAGGGCCTCGGGCATGGGTTTCCTTGTGGCCTTGTATTCTGCGAAAGTTTCGTGCCGCACGGTTTTTCCTTCCGTATCGAAGGCCACGGCCACGTAGCGGGAAGGATATTCTCGCAGGGCCATGAGGATTGTGCGCAAGAATCCGTAAATCGCGTTCACCGGCTCGCCCTTGGAGGTGGCGAGGGCAGGAAGGGCATAAAACGAGCGGAAAAGGGCGGAGTGGCCATCGATGAGAAGAATGCGCTCAGGAGCATCCTTTATTCCCAAAGCGTCGTAGATATTCATCCTTCCTCCAAAAGGGCGCAGAGGGCCAGGGCCGCGGCGTCCGCAGCGTGATCCGTTCGGAGAATTTCCCCAAGCAAATGCCCAATCATCTGGATCATCTGGGCCTTGGGGGCGGCGCCGGTTCCACAAATCCTCCTCTTCACCGCCCGCGGGGAGTAAGTGAAAATTTTTCGGCCCCGCCCCAAAAGCAATATTACCCCACACACTTCCACCGTGAACATTGCGGCGGGCGCGTTCTTGGCAAGATACACCTCCTCCAAGGCTAAACCCTCCGGATCCCACCTCTCCACCACTTTAGCCAGTTCCTCGTGGATTTGGCCAAGCCTTTCAGGAAGGGGGGCGTTGGCTTTGGGGCGCACCGTGCCCTGGGCGAGGAGACGAAAACTACCTTTTTCCTCCGCCACCACCGCGTAGCCGGTAGCAGTGAGCCCGGGATCGATTCCCAAAACCTTCCTCATCCCTGGCTCTTCTCCTCAAGGAGAGTGGCAAGGACGTTGAACCGGGGATCGCGGGCGGTGCGCGGCCTGGCGCAATCCGGCCGATGTGGCTCGCGGTTGAGGTCCGCACCGCAATAGGGGCAAATCCCCTTACAATCCGGACGACAGAGGGGTTTCGTGGAGAGGCCCAGCCGGATCCCCGCCTCGATGAACGGCCGCAATTCCAAATACTTCCCCTGAAGCTCGTCGGGGAAAACCTCAAGCTCCTCCTCTTTATCTACCTCCTCCACCACATCGGCCAGGCAGCGCGAGCATGCCCGGTGCACCCGGCCCCGCACGTGCACGGTGAGCACAACTTGGTTTTCTGAGCCCACGTAGAACGCGGAGGCTTCGGCGTGCACAGGCCCTTCTACCCGGACTTCTTCGCCGCGCCAGTTCAACGTAGTGAGGGGTTCGTCCCCCTCCACGTGGAAAACCTTGCCCGGCGCAGCCCGCATAGCGTCCAAATCGAAGCGCATTTGAACCTCCTATGAAAGTATAGCCCGCCATTGAGCTTAGCACCTACCCCCTCTACCATTGAGCCACGGCAAAGGAGGCTCAAATGAAGGTGCTCCTCATCAAGGAGGTTCCGGGGTTAGGGATACCTGGGGAGGTGGTAGAGGTCCGGGACGGCTATGCCCGCAACTACCTCTTTCCCCGAAAACTAGCGGTTTTGCCCGAACCCCATGAGCTTTCCCGCTTTGCGAAATTAAAGGCCCGCTATGAGGCAGAAATCAGCGATCGTCGGGCCAAGGCCCAGGCCCTGGCCGAAAAACTGCAGGACACGGAGTTCGTGTTCACTCGGCGTGTACACGACAAAAATAAGCTCTATGCTGCAGTGCGCGCCCACGACCTAGCCCAAGCCATCGCCGAACGTTTCGGAGAGAAAATCCCGGTCGACCACATAAAGCTTGAGCCGATCAATGAGATCGGTGTTTATCCTGTGGAGATCCAACTTTACCAGGGGATCAAGGCCACGGTGCGGGTGAAGGTGGAGCCCGCGGCCTGATGTTCGTTGGCCGCGTTATTCGGGCCGCCCTCGGCACAGGCCTCTCCCGTCTCACCGGGCTGACCCGGGAGGTGGCCATCGCTTACGCATTTGGTGCCTCTTCAAGCTACGACGCTTTTTTAATAGGACTGTTCATCCCCCAGGCCCTGCGCCAGGTAATCGGAGAAGCTGGACTGGCTTCGGCGTTCATCCCAGTCTACGCTAAGGCCAAAACCCGGGGCGAAGGAACCACTCTGGCTCGCTCCTTTCTTCGCCTTCTTTTGGTGTTCTTGCCGCCCTTGGCTCTTTTGGGAAGCTTTCTTGCCCGACTTTATGTGCCGATCCTGGCCGCGGGGTTCCCTCCCGATAAGATGCAAGAGGCCATAAACCTTGCGGGCCTGCTTTTCCCACTCATCGTTTTTGTCTCCCTTTCTGCCTTGCAATCCGCTATCCTCAACGCTCATGGCCACTTTTTTCTGCCCTCATTGGCCCCAGCTATCCTCAACCTCGGGATGGTTGGCGGAGCCCTTTTTCTTGCCAAGGTTTTCAATCCCCCGATTTTGGGCCTGGTGGTTGGGACCCTTGCTGGCGGAGCTGGCATGGTCCTCCTCCTTCTCCCCGCTTTTCGCCGCAATCTCGGCCCAAAAACCCGCGCCCCCTTGATCCACCCTGATCTTCGGGAGGTAGGCCAGCGCCTTCTTCCCTGCCTTGCCGGGTTAATGGTAGCGGAGGCCAATACCCTGGTGGACAATCGCCTTGCTTCCTATCTTCCTCACGGTTCGATTGCCACCCTGCAGTACGCCATGAGGCTCTTTCAGTTTCCGCTAGGGATTTTGGCTGTCTCCGTGGCTACTGTGGCTTTGCCAGCTTTATCCGAACATTTTGCCCAAAAAGAAAGGGAAGCTTTTCGGCGCACCATGGCCCAAGGGTTCCTTTTGACCGCTGCCCTCATGGTTCCTTCGGCCCTGGGGCTTTGGGTTTTGGCTAAGCCTGCGGTGGCTTTGCTTTTTGAGCGCGGGGCGTTCGAGCCAGCTGACACTCTGCGCACTGCCCAAAACCTAAGCGGCTACCTTGTGGGACTTTGGCCCTATGCCCTGGTTTACCTATTTTCGCGGGCGTTTTACGCCCTGGGCCACCCAACCCTTCCTCTGCTTGGCAGCTTCCTTTCCCTCCTTGTGAACATCGGACTCAACCTCTGGTGGGTACGGATCTGGGGAACTTTCGGTCTGGCCTTGGCCACAGGTGTTGCTGGCTGGGTGGATGCTCTCTTCCTTGCTGGGCTCCTTTGGCGGCAGGTGCCCGGCTGGGTTCACTGGCCTCGCACCTTCGCCCTGATCACCGCTAGCTTCGCCATGACCGCAGCGGTATGGATGGTCTCGCGGGCCGCCTCAGCCATCGGCCCCTGGGCGCAGGTGTTTTTGGGCGTGGCTGTGGGAATCGTTGTTTATGGGGCTTTACTTTGGCTCACCAGCCTTTTCCGCGCCCTTAGGGCCGAATGATGAGGCTGGTGTCCTCCGAGGGGGGTGGGAAAGTTCCGAGGAGGGCGCGAACAAACCGGCGATCGTCTGAGGGAATGCGCCAATTAGCAAGCCAGGCCTTCAGGGCCCGCGCGGCCGCTCTCACCGCCTCTCCCTCAACTTTCCCTTCCCGAACCAAGGGGACGATGGTCGAGCTCAGGGACTTGCCCAAGGGAGAGGGTGCGGCGGACACGAGGACGATCGGGCTTAGGGCCTGGTCCAAGTCAGAAAGAGCCTGCTCCACCTCGGCATCCGTGGCAAAAGATTTGTGGAGGAAGGCAGCAAGAACCTCAGCCAAGGCCCGAATGTACGGCCAGGGAAGCTCAGGATTGGCTCTTTGCCAAGCGGCCCAGGCTTCTGAGAGCTCACGGCTTCGGCGCTCCCGCCAGCGCGCCTCCGCCTCCGCTAAATAGGGGCAAGAGAGGACACAGCGGACGCTTCGGCCTCGCTCCTTCCCACAGCAGCTGCTACAGATCCAGCGCTCTAAAGTTGGGCAGAACCTATCACCAGTACGCTGGCCGCAGAGGCTGCACCGCTCCCCTTTCAATGGCCGAACATCTCCCTGGCCTCTTTGGACATGCGCTCCGGCGTCCACCTTGGCTCCCAGACCAGGTTTACCTCCACCTCATAGCCCGTGAACCTCTCCCGGAGAACCTCTTCCACCTGGGCGGGAAGAAGGGCGGCCAACGGGCAGGCCGGGGTGGTGAGGGTCATGTCCACCACGATCCGGTTTTCCTCGACCTCTACGTCATAAATGAGCCCGAGATCTACCACGTTAATCCCAAGTTCCGGATCCACCACTCTATCGCGGAGGACTGCCCGAACCTCTTCGGCTGAGGGCCGCACTAGCTCCCCCTCATCGCCACAAGATCAGCGATGGTGGTGTTTTCCAGATCCTTCAGGAGCTGGGTTTCCAGGCGATTCCAAAATGGCCAGGTTGGGCAGCTTTTGTCCACAGGGTGCACACCAGCTCCCCGGCCGCGCAATTGCCCATAGGCCAGCTCCAGGGCCCCGGGTTCCAAAGCCCGGATCACCGCGCCCACCTTGATCTCCTCGGGCTTCTTGGCGAGTTTGTACCCGCCAATCCGGCCCTTCTGGGCCTCCACAAACCCCGCCCGGCGTAAATCCATGAGGATCCGCCGGAGGAAGGTCTCAGGAGCTTGGTAAATCCCGGCTAAGGTGTGGGCAGATTGGAAGCCTTCCCGGTTAGTGGCCAAATCACAAAGCATCCCCAGCCCGTAGTAAATTCTTCTGTTCGTGAGCATAGCGGATGAATTTTAGCAACACCGGCCGTACCGCGCCACAAACTTCCAGGCCTCCTGGCGCGCCCAGGCATCCGCCTGAAGAATCGTGTCCAGGCCATTCACCGGGCTTGGTTTGTGGGCGGAGAGGATGTGGGCGATCCCTTCGGCGATGGCGGTGAACGGGATTTTTTCGGCCAAAAAGGCCTGGACGAGGACTTCATCGGCGGCGTTGGCCACCGCCGGCGCCGTCCCACCCTCCTTGCCCGCCTCCACCACCGTCCAAAACGCGGGATAACGGGCGCGGGGAAGTTCTTGAAAGTGCAAAGTGAGGGGAGCCAAGCGCAGAGGAATCGGTGGGCCTAGCCGCTCAGGGTGGCTGAGGGCAGCACGGATGGGAATCCGCATGTCCGGTGTGGCCAGCTGGGCGAGGACCGAGCCATCCCGAAGCTCCAAAAGGGCATGGACGACGGACTCCGGATGGAGAAGGACACCGATCCTTTCCCAAGGCATCCCAAAAAGGTGATGGGCCTCGATGACCTCGAAGGCTTTGTTCACCAAAGTTGCGGAATCCACGGTAATCCGTGGCCCCATTTTCCAAGTGGGATGGCTCAAGGCTTCCTTCGGGGTGACCGTGGAAAGCGTGGCTATATCGCGGTCGCGAAAAGGGCCGCCGGAGGCAGTGATCCAGAGGCGTTCCACCTCTTGGCGCCCCACCCCGGAGAAAAGTTGCCAAAGGGCGGCGTGCTCGGAGTCCACCGGGATGATCTGGTCGGGGAAACAACGTGCAGCCATGACCAGCTCCCCACCTATTACCAAGGACTCTTTGTTGGCCAAAGCCAAGCGCTTTCCCGCATGCAATGCGCTTAGGGTCGGGAAAATTCCGATGGCCCCAACTACCGCGTTCACCGTCAAATCCGCCTCCGGCAGGGCCGCCAATTCCGCTAAGCCTTCAGGGCCGTAGCGCACCCTTGCCTTCGGCAAAAGCTTGGTTAACTTTAGGGCTTCCTCCGGTCCAGCCACAGCCAAATCTATGACCTTAAATTCCTGCGCTTGTTGGGCCAGAAGCTCCACGTTTTTTCCGGCAGCGAGAGCCACAACCTCAAACCGATGGGGATGGCTGCGGATCTCCTCCAGAGCCTGGGTCCCAATGGAACCGGTGGAGCCGAGGACGACGACCCTCATCCCACCGGCTGGGAAACGAGGTCAGCGAGGATTTTATCCACGTCCTCTTTATCCAGGGTTTCGCGGCGCAACAGTTCCTGAGCCAAACGATCCAGAGCTTGCCGATAACGGGTGATAAGGCTTTTTGCCCGGTTATAGGCCTCAAGGACAATGCGGCGGATTTCCCGGTCGATGGCAGCAGTGAGCTCTTCAGAATGCTCGTCGCTCTTCACGATTTCTTCGCCCAAAAACACGTTGGTCCGTTCTTTTCCAAGGCTTAAAGGGCCGAGCTCCTCGCTCATCCCATACTCCACCACCATGCGTTTTGCTAGCTCCGTGGCGTGTTTGAGGTCCTCGGCAGCTCCGGTGGTTTGGTCGCCGAACACCATTTCCTCTGCGGCTCGGCCACCCAAAAGCACGGTTAACCGGTCCAGGAGCTCGGCCTTGGTGAGGATGTAGCGGTCCTCGGTGGGGAGCTGAAGAGCATAGCCCAAAGCGCCGATCCCGCGGGGGACAATGGTGACCTTTAAGATCGGGTCAGCGTTGGGGAGGAGCTTGCTCACCAAGGCATGGCCGGCCTCGTGGTAGGCAATCCTCTGGCGCTCCTCCTCCTTGATATACATGCCTTTTCGGGCAAGCCCGGTGATCACTCGCTCTAAGGCCTCCGCGAAATCGGCCATCTCGATAGCTGGTTTATTTTTGCGGGCTGCAAGAAGCGCAGCTTCGTTGGAGAGGTTCTCGAGATCCGCCCCAACGAAGCCGGGCGTGCGCCGGGCCAGGACACTCAAATCCACATCCGGAGCGAGTTTTTTGTCCCGCGTATGCACCCGAAGAATCGCCTCCCTTCCATGGAAGTCCGGTGCAGGAACCACGATCTTTCGGTCGAACCGGCCTGGCCGAAGAAGGGCCGGATCAAGCACATCCGGCCGGTTCGTGGCAGCCAAAACAATCACCCCGGTGTCGCCTTCAAACCCGTCCATCTCCGCAAGGAGCTGGTTTAGAGTTTGCTCGCGTTCGTCATGCCCTCCACCGATACCAGCACCGCGCTTTCTCCCCACGGCATCGAGTTCATCGATGAAAACAATGCAGGGCGCATTGGCTTTGGCCTTTTGGAACATGTCTCGAACCCTGGCCGCGCCCACACCCACAAACATTTCCACAAAATCCGAGCCGGAAATGGAGAAGAAGGGAACACCCGCCTCACCAGCAATGGCTCGAGCCAGAAGGGTTTTCCCCGTTCCCGGCGGACCAACAAGGAGGATCCCTTTGGGAATCTTCGCCCCAAGACGGGCAAATTTCCCAGGGTTCTTGAGATACTCCACGATCTCCTGGACCTCCTCCAAAACCTCGTCGATCCCGGCCACGTCTTTAAAGGTGACTTTGGTGTACTCCTTGGTCACGAGCTTGGCCCGGGATTGGGTGAAGGTGAAGGCATTTGTGCCCTGCATCCTCCGCGTCATCCAGCTCCAGAAGGCAATGATGAGGATCACCGGAAGGATGTAGCCCAGAAGAGCGAGAACCCAACTCGAGTCGGACTGGGACCGGAACTGGATGGAAACCCCTTGGTCCTCCAAAAGTTTGACCAAGTCGTTATAAGTTGGGGAGCTTTCCGGCGGCCCTTGGGTGGAGAACCTTTCGCCAGTTTTGAGTACACCCTCGATCTTTGCGCCTTGGATCACCACCTCCGCGACCTTCCCGGTCCGCACCTGGTCGAGGAAATGGGAATAACTGAAGGAGTTGACTCGGCCACTGGGGGCTCCCTGAAACAGTTGCACGAGCAAAAATATCACCAGGCCCAGCACCAAAAGGAAGGTGAGGAGCCTAAGGTTCCCAGGCGTTCCGATGGGTCTTTTTTCCATCACCTTGCATTTTAGCCCCCAACCTTTTTGGGCTCAAACAAAGGGCTTCAGGATGAATCTAGCGCCAAATTCCGGGGATAGCTGCGCCGCAGCGGGGGCAGTGCCCATCGAGGATGGCGTTTTCTAAAACATAAAATCCGCGGCGGCGAATAAGGACTCGGCCGCATGAGGGGCAAAATGTGTCCTCCCCCTCGCCCGGAACGTTCCCGAGATACACAAAATGGAGCCCTGCAGAAAGCCCTGTTTCCCGAGCCTTACGGAGGGTAGCGATCGGGGTGGGAGGAAGATCCCAAGCCTTGTAGGCTGGGACGAAGCGGGAAATGTGCCAGGGGATATCTGGGGAAACTCCTACAAGGAACTCCGCGATCCATCGCAATTCTTCGGGGGAATCGTTTCGGCCAGGGATGACTAGAGTCGTCACCTCCACCCAGATCCCGGCCTCCCACATTCGGCGGATCGTGTCCAGGACCGGCTGAAGGGAGGCCCCGCAGAACCGACGGTAAAAATCCTCGGAAAAGCTTTTGAGATCCACGTTGGCCGCGTGGAGCCACCCCCTGGCTTCCTCCAGGGCCTCCTCGGTCATGTAGCCGTTGGTGGCAAAAATGTTTTTTAGCCCTTCTTTGGCTGCAAGCTTACCCGTTTCGTAGCAGAACTCGAAAAAGATCGTGGGCTCGGTGTAGGTGTAGGAAATGGAGCGGGCCTGTGTGCTTTTTGCGGCGAAAATGAGGTCCTCAGGGGTTACCTCCTCGCCCACAATCCGGCCGCCGTGCTCCCTTGGGAGTTGGGAAATCTCGTAGTTCTGACAAAAGTCGCAGCGGAAGTTACAGCCTACTGTGGCAATGGAAAGGGTTCCTGTTCCCGGAAGGAAATGGAAAAGGGGTTTTTTCTCCACGGGATCGAGAGCCTGGGAGACGATGCGGCCGTAAACGAGAGAATAAAGTTTTCCGCCGCGGTTTTCCCGGACCATGCAGACTCCCCGGCCGCCAAGCGGGATGAGGCAGCGGTGGGCGCAAAGTTTACAGCGCACCCGGCCCCCGCCCGCCTCCTCCCAAAGCATCGCCTCCCGCATCGCACCCTCATCCTATTCCTTCTTTCCCGTTCCGCCAAATTTTGGGACATTCGTCACTTTTTGTTGACGCCCCTGGCCCATTCACCTTATAATGCAGGCAAAACCGGGAACAAGAAGGAGGTGGTGGCCGGAAAAATCATTCTCCAAAGGTTTGACGAGGGAAGGAGGTTGGATGGTGCCCAGAATTCTTTTGGTATTTTTCCTTTTTAGCGGATTGGCATTCGGGCAGACCTTAAGCGGCAGTTGGTCCGCGAAAATTTCCCTCTTTCCTCCTCCAGTAGCGTTGAGCTCCACGGAATTTGAGCTTTTCGGCACAGTGGCCGGCTGGAAGGTGGGAGGGAAGGCGGAGTTCTTCGGGACCGACGGCTGGGTCTGGCAGACCCTTACGGCTCGGGGTGAGCTCGGGCCGGTGTCCTCTGAATGGACGTTGCTCTTTGGTCCTCTCGCCCCGGCTTTCCTCTATGCCCTCGGTAAAACGACCCTTACTTTCTCCGGAATTGATCTCACCTTTTGGTCCGCGATGGTTGGGCCGAATGTTCCTCCGTATGTTTTCACCGGTGGACCCTCGGGCGGAACGGTTTTGGAACTCGGGTACAAATTGGACGGCCTAAAACTTTCCGGGGAGGTGGCCTTTGGCGCCCGAAAGCAGGACTTCACCCTCCTGTATACCGGCGTTGGCACCTACAGTAAAACCTTCCCTGTGGATCCCTTCCCCGGCGGATTTGAGTTCCGCTACCTCAAGCTCTCCGCCGAAGACGTGCCCTTCTGCTGCGGGATCTCCTTCGATTCTGGGTTCTCCTTCACTAAAGAGGGGTTTGACGCGTTCTCCGCCACCCTCAAATCCATCCCCCTCTGCTGTGGGATTTCTCTCGATGCGACTGTGACCTTCACAACCACGAGCAAAACCGTAGAGATCAAGCCCAAGTGGGAGGGGATCACCGGCTGCTTCACAGTTTACGGCGACGTGAACTTCCAGCCCCCCAGCGCCGTTGAAGGGCTCGAGATCTACGGGTTCAAGTTGCGCTGCGATCTTGCTGAGTGCAACTTCTTGGAGATCCTCACCGCTTTCAATCCGGCCAAGATCGAGGAAATTTTAAACAAGGACATATTCCAAAACGAAGAATATGAGTACCTGAGGCTGGGCTTTTGTGGGGCGGGCTGCTGTGGAGGGAAGTGGCAGCTTGGTCTTTCTGCGTACTTTAAGCCCAGCGACGCCCTCTTTGGCCTAAGCCGGATCCTTGCGGATCTCTCCCTCCCCATCCTGGCGAACCTCACGGTGGATGTGGGTCTTTCCGCTCCTGTGGGCGGGCTGGCCTCCCTCACCGTGGGCTGGACCTTCACCTTCTGAGGGGGTGAACCATGCTCAGGGGCATGCTCTTAGCTGTACTGATTCTTGGGGCCTTAGCCCTCTCGGGGTGTTTGTTTGTGCGGGCACCTTCCACTGGCGTTATCGAAGGTTACGTGACCGATTATCGTGCCGGTGCGCCTGTAGCCGGGGCTCTCGTGCGGGCCTGGCCTTTGAATGGCGAAGCTCCCCGCTACACCGTGAGTTCCGATTACTACGGAGCTACAGCGGTGACGAACTCCGAGGGTTACTACCGGCTTGTGGTCCCCGAGGGGCTTTACGTGGTGGAGGTGAGGAAAGAGGGCCACGGCACCTCCAGAGTCGAAGGGGTAAAGGTGGCCAGCACGGCGCGGGTGGACATCGTGGCTTACCCTGCGGGAAGCCCTACCTGGTCCCTTACGCCGCCCACAGTGACCATTAGTGGAATCAAGGATGGCGATACGATCAGCGGGCCAGTCACGGTGAAGATCGATGCCCGGGGGCCAAACGACATTTTCGCCATCTATGCAGCGTTTGGGAAAACTCCAGGGGCGTCATATCTCACAGCACCGCGCGCCGTTTACAGCAACACCTACACTACTGGGGATTTCACCATCGACCCCGCGGATTATGGAGTAGCTGGGGAAACCACGTTTGAGGTCGTGGTTTACGACTGGAACTACAACCGCACCCATGTCATTTACCGGGTGTTTGTCACCCCTGGTGCAGATGGAACGGTATCCCCGCCCCAGGCTCCCACCGACGACATCCTCACCGATGATGTGTTGGGAGTGTTGATCCCCGCGCGTACAGCGTTAGCTGTTACGCTTTGCAAACAGCTCGGGTTCTTCTCCCTCGAACCGGAAGCGGCGCCCCCGGGTGGGAACCTGTACGTGGAACTCCGGTGGGACAAGTCCCCCGATGACACGGGCACACGAACCGGGGATGGTTACCGCATCTATCGAAAGCTGGCCACCGAAACTGAGTACCGGCTCCTCTACACGGTGGATGCCACCGGAGACTCTAGCTACACTTATCGCGATAGTTCTCCGGACCTTCGCGTGGGTCTGCGCGCGGACTACCGCATTACCTACTTCTGTGGCAGCGCGGAATCCGTGCCTCTTGAAGCCTCGGCTACGCCCCTCCCCATGTGGGATGTGCGCTTGGTTTCTCCTACAAATGAAGCTTTCAACGTCAGCCTCTATCCCACCTTCACTTGGGCACCCACGGCTACGGTGGGGACCACCCAGTTCTACCAAATGGTGGTGTGGGACATGGGGCATGGGCCGGCCTGGGGAGTCGTGATTTCGACTCTGAACGAAACTTCGGCCACCTTCACTGGGCTTCCTGGTACTGCGTTTGAGCGGCTCATTCCACACCGCATGTACCACTGGGGCATGCGGGCGGCGCTAGGGATCGATCTTAACCTCAACGCGGTTTCCGTTGCCGTCAACGATGGATACACTGCGGTCTTTCCCCCCGTGCAGCCCACGGAGATGTGGGTTTTCACCACTGGAGATTGGTGAGGAGGTAGGGGATGCGGAGGAAGTTGAATAAGAAGACAGTGGTGGTGGCGGGATTGGTTCTGCTCTCCCTCCTCCTCGCGGGGTGTGGAGGGCTGTTCCAGAATCCCGTGGAGCAAGAGGCGGTGCCGATTATGCCGAGTTCTTCTGGGCAGATCCCGCGGCCCGATCCCCGCCTCCTTGGCGAGTCTCTCATCAGTGGGGACTACATTCCCGATCGGCTCGTGGTAGGTCACCTTACTAACACTAAGGGGTACGAAAACTTCGGAAAAATCTTCTCCCTCTTAGGCCGAGAAATCGTAGCCGAGGTTATCTTGGACAACGTACGCCTCGTTTCCTTCCGGCTCAAAGAGGGGCTTAGCGTGGAGGAGGCCCTTGGGCTTGCCCTTCTCCTAATTACCGGGAGACTTGTTGATTCCGAGCACTCCCTTAATCCCGAGCACCCCCTTGGTCCCCAGCACCGCCGGGATCGACTCGAGGATATCCTGTTTGTTGAACCCGACTACGACTTAAAGCCGCCGGAACCGGTCGAACCTGGCTTGGAGGCCAAGGCACTTGAACCCCTGGTTTACGACCCCAACGCTGATCTTCGCCAGTTCCAATGGGGACTAGATGCCGTAAACGCTGAGGCAGCTTGGGCGATGGGCTACACGGGTGAGGGAGTCATCGTAGCCGTGATGGATACGGGCATTGATTCCACCCACCCCGATCTCCAAGGAAAGGTCATCCGGCGTTTCGACTGCCGCACTGGCTCGGAGGTTGGTCCTACACTCAACTTTGACACTCATGGCCACGGCACTCACTGCGCGGGCATCATTGCCGCCAAGAACGACGGAAAGGGTGTAGTGGGCCTCGCTTACGGTGCCCAGCTTTACGACGTCCGCGTCTTTGATCCAGACTTCACCGGCACCGTTAATTACGCGCAGGGGGTACAGTGGGCTGTGGATAACGGCGCCAAGGTTCTCAGCAACTCCTGGGGTGGTGGAGCCTACTCCCAGGCCATTAAGGCCGCAGTAGACTATGCCCTCTCCCGCGGTGCCATCCACGTGGCCTCCGCAGGAAACGACTATATCCAGGTGTGGAGGCGCCCCGCTTGCATAGCTGGAGTCATCGCCGTGGCGGCCTCGGATCCATTTAATAAAGCTGCAGCGTTCACAACCCCTGGGCCTTGGGTCTCCGTGGCTGCGCCTGGGGTGCGCGTCCTTTCCTCGGTTCGGTCACAAATCCCTCAGGATGGCACGGGCTTGCCCCTCCTCTACAGCTACTGGAGCGGAACCTCCATGGCCTGCCCGCACGTCTCGGCCCTGGTGGCTTTGATCCTCCAAAAGTACCCGAGCGCTACGCCCTACCAGGTGAAAAAGCTCCTGGAGGCGACGGCTAAGGACATCGAAACACCCGGGTTTGATCCCAAGACCGGTTTTGGTCTCATTCAGGCGGACAAGGCCCTTGCTGCTGGGCTTCCTCCTGATAACGGCGGATCTTTGCGTATCCACGTTGTTACCGCAAGCTCCATTTATCTCTATGGCCAGTGGTGGCCTGTTGCGTACATGGACATCACCTTGCGGCAGGGGAACCGCATCATTACCGTTGCTCAAACCGACTTTGAGGGCTGGTGGTCCATTGGGTTCCCGACAGGCGACTATTGGTTCGGATATGGCGTAAGCTACTTCCCAATCCTCGAGCCTGGAACCTATGAGGTCCTGGTGGGAGGGGATGACACGACCCTCTTCTGGTACCGCACGGCCAACCGGGTGACCGCAAAGACCACGGTGACGGTGCAAGCTGGCCAAGTCACCACGGTGACCGTCCCAGTGAACACCACCCTCGAGGTCACCCTGACCTGGACCGGCGGCGCCGCGGATACGGACATCGACCTTGCTGTCTGGGAGCCGTGGGTGGGGTGGACCTCCGCCAAGAACCCGGGTGTCTGGGGCTCCTGGACGCCTGATCAGTCTGGTGCGAGCGGAACGGAGACGTACACCCTTTACGCTCCTGGAGCGGGCCCCTTTGGCGGCCATTATGACGACGAGTTCTACGACTTGGCCGTGGTGTTCAACAGCGGCACGCCGGCCACGGTTACGGTCACGGTCAAGCAAAATGGCGTGACAGAAAATTACACCTTCACATTGACCACACCGGGCTGGTATTCCACTGACACCTGGCTCAACTGGTGGGACGAATCTCCAGGGCCTTACGTGTTCTGACCCTCGCACTTTAAGTACAACGAAAAGGGTCGGGGGAACCCGGCCCTTTTTATTTTTGCGGAAGAGCTGCAAAGATTTAATGCTTTTTGCCTTCAGCTTCCCTGAGCTAGCTCCCCGACCCGGCCGCCCGGTATCGCCACGCTCCACGTTTGCCTTAAACTTCGAAGGCGAGAAGGTTTTCAGGAATCCTCGCGCCCCGAGTTTGTGGCAACGCTTTCTTTCCGACCACCGAGGCTGGGGTGGACATGGCCTTTGTTGGTTCGCACCCGCTGTAAATATCGCCAACCCTGAACGGCCCTTCTTTACAAGCCGCACGCCGACGAAAGGATGAAATTGGGATCTATCGCATTGTCGGCCCTGGACAGCTGCGGATCGAGAACTTTTACTGAACTGCTCCATATCCTGTACACATGGGCGTAAGCGTGGGGGGGTCTTCAAGGAATCACTGTTTTGGATATCTCCAATCCTGCTCGTCCTAGGGAAGTTAGCCGATACCCCCCGGTAGGCTTTCCAATACGGATGTATGGTACATAAGCAGTGGCTTTTTGCGGGGCTAGAAACGATGGGAATCGGCCCTGGACCGTGGCCAGTGCCCCGGGATCCGCTGCCGCGGCGGTAGTCCATGGAGAATACTTTTACGCCGGGTTCGGCGAAGGAGGGCTCGCTGCGTTCCAGCTCCTTTGGAAATGAACCCGTTTGGAAGACGCCCAAAATCTTGAAACCCAAAGGGAGCGACCGGTGTAAAGTAATAGGGTGACCCTTTATGAGGCGCCTTATCTTTGGGTTCGTGATTTTGGCTAGTTGCGGGCTGGCTGCTCCCACGGCTTGGCATACGGTGGAACCACCGCCCACGCCCTATGGTTGGAATAATTCCTCTGTGACCGTGAC
>Ga0209836_100047_pt1 | contig 25098 bp, 24 predicted proteins | sample ElbSprsedimmetaG_FD_184147 | JGI IMG/M metagenome (GOLD analysis project Ga0209836, IMG submission 184147) | Hot spring sediment bacterial and archeal communities from California, USA to study Microbial Dark Matter (Phase II) - Elbow Spring... ... | reverse complement strand
ACTCAACGCCCGGCATATCGTGATTGGCGACGACTTTCGTTTCGGCGCTGGGCGCCGGGGTGATTTTGACCTGCTGGAGCGGCTGGGCCAAAAATGGGGCTTTACGGTCGAGGCGGCTGACACCTTTATGCTGGAGGGAGTGCGGGTTTCGTCAACCAAGGTCCGCATGGCACTCAACCGAGGAGATATGGACGAGGCCGCAAGCCTGCTGGGACGGCCCTTCACGCTGTGTGGTCACGTGGCTCATGGCGACGAACGCGGCCGCCAGCTCGGCTTCCCTACCGCCAATGTCGCGCTGCAACGCCGGCAATCCCCGCTGCATGGCGTCTATGTCGTGGAAACGGCCCGCCCTCAAACCCACACCCTGCATTACGGTGTGGCGAATGTCGGCAGCCGCCCGACCGTCGGCGTCACGCGGGCGAGACTGGAAGTGCATCTTTTTGACTTTCATGGTAGCCTCTATGGTGAGGTCCTCGAGGTCCGCTTTCTTCACCATATCCGTGATGAGCGCCGCTTTGAATCCCTGCCCAGCTTGATTGCCCAGATCAAAACCGATGTGCAGGTAGCACGAGACTGGCTGGCGAAGCACAACCTCAGCTAAATCATGCCGGCTACGTTCTGGCAAGCAAAACGCCCGATCAGCGAAACAACGACTCGATGTCTTCAAGCTGTTTTTTCTTGTCGCGTTGAAAGCGCCGGAAGGACACTTTCAAGGACGAGAGAATGGCTTCCTCATTCAAGGGTTGTTTAGCAACTCGCTCTTCCCGACGACGGAGTTCCTGCCGAGCCTTGTCAAGAAAAGCCCGAATCTCCTCCACAGACCAAGAATCAAACGATATTCGTTGCAATATTCACCTCTCCTATCGCATCAACTAACTTGCTGAATCAGGAAGAAACATAATCAAATCAACTGTCCTGTGACGCGGGTGACACTTCAAGCCACGACACCCCCGTCTCTCCTACCAAATACAACACGATTACAACGTGCCTCAAAGGCAACGAAACACCTTCAAAGCATTAAGAATCCCAAACGCACGATACGATCACGTTTATGAAAGGCCATAGCCTATTCCACGAGGGGATCGGAATTTCCTTAAGCAGGTTCCCGTCCAGCGCCAAGTCATGCTTCTACCCAGACAGCAATTAAGCAAGCAGCCCGACTAGGCCAATATCAGGTAAACTTGGCGCTATGCGCCCTGGAAACACCATCTCAGACAGCCTGCTACGCCTAACGATTGGTCTAGGCAAACTATTTGCTCGCCTACCCTACCCTCTGCTGTTCAAGCTTGGACGCGGGCTGGGCTGGCTGCTGTATTGGTTTACGCCTAAACGGCGTCATATTGCACGAGTCAATCTGGAGCTGTGTTTTCCCGAACGGACGCCCGCACAGATTGACCAACTTCTTAAAGCACATTATATCAGCCTGGGCCAGGGTTTTACCGAGGCCATCTGGGGCTGGTGGGGCCGGCATGAAAAACGGCCTCAATACAAAATAGACGGTCTGGAGCACTTGGAAAAGGCCCGGTCAGAAGGCCGAGGTGTGCTGTTGTACACCGGGCATTTTACCTGCATGGAGTTAGGTACTTATTTTCTGACTTTGCACCAGGATTTAGGCATTGTCTATCGTCCTAACAGGCACCCCCTAATTAACCAAGCCATCGACGGCGGACGCAAACGCCATGCGGCGGCGCTGTTTCCTAAGGATCAGACTCTTAGAATGGTCCGCTGGCTCAAAAAGGGCGGTGTCCTGTGGATCGCACCGGATCAGAGCTATAGCCGCTCGCAAAGCGCCATGCTGCCGTTTTTTGGCATTTCCTGTGCGACCAATATTGCCGTGCCGACCCTGGCCAAAATGGGCAATGCCGTGATTATCCCATTTTTCGTTCACCGCGATAATAATACCTTCTATCTTAAGCTTCACCCGCCGGTCAAAGGCATTCCCAGCGAGAATGAGGCGAGTGACACACTGAAACTAGTGCACTATCTAGAGGAGCACATCCGAAACCATCCGGCAGATTATCTTTGGGGGCATCGTCGCTTCAAGAAGCTAGCTGATGGCCGCCCATCACCATATTAAAACAGCCATGCTCGACACCATTTCGCAACGCATCGACGAACACGCGGCCCTGCTGCAACAGATGAATGCCCTCGCTCCGGCCATCGCAGAGCTAGCGCACATGGCCCGTGAAACCTTAGATCGCGATGGCAAGATCCTGCTCTGTGGCAATGGCGGCAGCGCGGCCGATGCTCAGCATATCGCCGCTGAACTCGTTGGTCGCTTCCAGCGCGATCGCCAGGGGCTAGCCGCCATTGCCCTGACCACCGATACCTCGATACTCACCTCGGTAGGCAATGATTATGGCTTCGAACAGATTTTCACCCGCCAGGTCCAGGCGCTAGCACGCGCGGGCGATCTGCTGATCGGTATATCCACCAGTGGCAATAGCGCTAATGTATTGGCCGCCATCGAAACCGCCTCAGCCATCGGCTGTCGGACCGTTGGCCTGTTGGGTGGAGACGGCGGGAAAATAGCCCGGCAAGTCGACATGGCGATCACGATTCCTTCTAGCGTCACAGCACGCGTTCAGGAAATGCACATCCTAGTCGGACATATCCTCTGCGAGCTAGTGGAAACCCCGGCGGAGGATACATGAAGCAACCTATCAAGTTGATTATTCTCGATCGCGACGGCGTCATCAACAAAGACTCGGATGCGTATATCAAATCACCAGACGAGTGGATTCCTTTGCCCGGCTCGCTAGAGGCCATCGCCCAACTCAAACACGCTGGGTGGACCGTGGCAATGGCCACCAATCAGTCGGGCATTGCCCGCGGCCTGTTCAGCGAGGAGGCCCTGCATGCCATGCATGCAAAAATGGCCCGACTGCTGGACAAGCTCGGGGCAGGTATCGACTACATCACTTGGTGCCCACATGGGCCGGATCAGGGTTGTTATTGCCGTAAACCCTTACCCGGCATGTACGAACAAATCGCCCGACACTTTGGTTGTTCGCTGAAAGGCGTGCCGGTGGTCGGCGACAGCGCCCGCGATCTGGAAGCTGCCGTAGCAGTTGGCGCGCGACCGATATTGGTGCGCACCGGCAAGGGGGAGAGAACTCTGGCGACAGGCAAGATGCCGGAGGGCACCCTTGTCGTTACCAATCTGGCCGAAGCCGTGACTTTCCTAACTAAGACACAGCTATGAACAACCCATTTTACGAAGCCCATACTTTAAAAAACCGAATCCACTACAGCTTAATTGCGATGCTGGTACTGGCCTATCCAACCTTTGCCCTGTTGGTTAAAGGTACGAACAGCCTTATCTTCTTCGCACTCGTTCTGCTTGGAATAATTGCCTATTTCACCCCCAAAACCCGAGCCATCAGTCGGGAAGAAAAACTGGTCGCCAGCGTATTTTTTCTGTTCTTTGCAGTCTCCGTCCTGTCCTGGCTTCTCAATGGTATGCACGACCACGGCTTCAAAGAACTCGGACGTCATATACGGCTTGCCCTGGTAATTTTTGTCATATATTTGCTGGTGCGATCACCTATTGACCAAAAGTGGTTTTGGATTGCTATCACTATTGGGGCCATATCGACTGGGCTTTATTCAATATGGCACTTAATGAGCTACGGAATAGAAAGCCGAGTGGGGGGAGCAACAAATCCGATCATTTTTGGCGATGAGACGCTTATTCTGGCGTTTATTTCGCTCGCGGCTGCTGGCTACTTCGCCAAGAAGTCTAAATGGCTACTTTTTATTCCATTAATAGCCTTCTTACTTGGACTTACCGCAAGCTTTCTATCTCAGACTCGCGGAGCCTGGATCGCCATCCCGGCATTGGTGCTGATACTGGCTGTATACGTTTTTCAAAAGACAACAGTCAAACAAAAGCTAGCTATCGGCCTCACAACGGCGGTCATGCTGGGTATAACTGTTATTGGCATAGGTATGCAGAGCAATGCATCCCAACGAATTGAAGAAGCTATCTTAGAAGCCAAAAACTACTTAGCAGGAGAGCGAGGCACTTCTGTCGGTACACGTCTTGAGCAATGGGTTGGAGCCTGGGATATCTTTAAGGCCAACCCCATACTCGGCGCTGGAACCGGGAGCTTTCAAGAGGAAGCACGAATTCGTGTAGAGTTAGGGCAGTTGCATCCCAGTGTTGCAGAACATACCCAGCCTCATAATGAGTATCTTCTGATGCTGTCTAGCCGGGGATTGATCGGATTTTTGGCGCTACTGGCCCTGTTTCTGGTGCCGGCTCGTATCTACTTTCAAGCAATAAAATCAGATAACAAGGATATTTCTCGACTAGGACTGGCGGGACTGATTGTGATTGTTGGATACATGCACTTTGGCTTAACCGAGACCATTCTGAACCGCACGCTATCGATAAACTTCTTTGTATTTCTTAACGCGCTAATCGTATTTCTCATTATCCAGATCCGGATACAACAGGAACAGATTAATCAGGCAGAAAAAATCAAGTAGCCGTTACTTGGGGGGGGTAAATGTAAACAAAACCAGATCGCGTATTTTACCGGCCATATCACGATTGAGACAGCAAATCCTGGTACCAAGCCAGTACTTGAGCTGTCGTATTCTCGATCGAAAATGACGATTCTATGTTCAGTCGCGCTGCCACAGTGCGCTCGATGGCAGCAGCGGGCTCAGCAAAGACCTGCTGGATAGCTTCCGCCAATGCAGCCGGATTGCGCTGCGGCACCAGTAAACCGGTTTTTCCATTGATTACCAACTCAGCCGTACCCCCGGCATCGGTAGCAACCACTGGCGTTGCCACACACATCGCTTCGATCACCACTCGGGGTAGACCCTCACCGCTCTCCGATGCCGATACCAAGAGATCTGCGCCGCGAATAATCGCGACGGAATCATTGCGATAGCCGGTGAAATGCACCCGCTCAGGATGGCGGCACCGCGCAACCCGTTTCCGCACAGCTTGATTGGCCTCCACCGACCCGACCAAGACAAGATGGCAGTTCAATTCATCGGGCAACCGATCAAAGGCATCCAGCAGCGTCACGACGCCTTTCTTAGCGCTGTTTCGGCTTACACAGCACAACGTCTTGGAGTTGGCCGGCACACCAAATTCCTTAGGCAAAACAGGTTCGACCTGATACCAAGCAGGATCATGTCCTTTGTAGATGGTGCGGGCCTTCTCGGGCGGGAAACGCCACCAGAGAAAACTGGTATTGATCAGGGCTTGGCGCACGGCCTCGGCTACGCAAAAGATCCCATCGAGGCGCGGGCTTAAAAAAGTGTTCCAGGATTCGGGCTTAAGATAACTGACACCGGTGGTCACTCCTCGGTATCCGAGCAGCTTGGCACGATGGTGGCGAGCCGCCCGCAGTATGGAGGCCACTGCCCGTGAATTGAAGGCATGCACAATATCATAATCACCACGCTCAACCTCCGCCCTAATGGCCGCCGTACCCTGGCGGTCATAGCGACTGCGTAGCTGCAACGGGATAACATTCACACCGGCTGCTTCCAACAGATGGTAATTGCGTCCCTTAGGGTTGCTCATGACCGTGAACGTGTCGATCAAACGCGAGAGCCGAATAAACAGCTCCGTCTCGGGGCGGTCTTGGCAGTCGGTCACGCAAAGCACTTTCATCAATTCACTTCCTGTCAAGAGGATCAGAGCTTCCAGTACCCGAGACGGGCACGCAACTTCAGCTTGCGGAACAGATTGAGCGGTTTGGGCTTCAATGTCGCGAGCCGGTTGTCGCACAGATCCTCAACCGCATCCAGAACGCGTTCGCTAGATTTACCGTCTTCGAACTCATGTAGCTCACGGCAAAGAGCACGGGCTGCATCCATAACGGCCGGCGGACGCTTCAGAGCCTCTTGCAAAGCAGCTTCGACCTCATTCACGTGCTGAACATTAATCAGATAGGGACCGGGATTTCGCGTCCTTACCGTTACCACCGGTTTGTCTAGGAACATGAATTCATACATGATTGATGAGGTATCACAGAGCATCACATCAGCTCGTGACATAGGCTCCAGCAAATCCTCACCGGCCGGAATAAACTCGAAGTAGGGATTGCAAATGGCTTGAAATCGACTTACCACCTCCGGTGCCATCTTCGGATGCAAAGTAGCGATAAAGCGCCACCTGCCGGAGCTAGTCAGCCTCTCTATAAGATTCGCCAGCTCAGGCGCTGCCGTGATCGAGGGGCTGAAGGTCGACGCGAAAAATACCGTGGGAGTGTCGTTTTTAGGCGTGATCCGATAACGATCTCGATTCTGGAACAGCGGGTCCAATTTGGGCCAACCGGTCTTGGCCACGCAAAAGGTGCCAAGCTGGTCCGCCAACTGCTGGAAGCGCTCGGTGTCCTTGGTAGCATGGGTACAGTAAAGATCAAACCAGCCTCGGATACGGTAATGATCGCTTTGCGCTTCGGTCGCCGCGCCGCGCTTGTTACGTGCGATGCCATGAAACACCTGCACCTTGGCCCCAGAGAAGAAATATGGTACCCAGTCACCCGGACAAAACACCGCGTCCGGGTTGAATTTTTTGACCGCCTCAAACGTAGCAAGCCGCTTCTCGTCGTCCTTAAGTGGTGCGGACGAGCAACCGAACACAAACCAAGCTACCTCATCGCCACGCTGGCGAATCGCCTCCTGAAGCGGGCGCAGAATCGCATAGCAATACTCAGCATTGACAAAAAAAAGGTACTTTCTCATTGATCTTGCTCTGGGTAGCTTGCTTTATTTATTCTGCGGCGGCGCTTTTCTTCCATGGTTAAAATCCATAATCCCGCATGTTTGTTGAAGTTGGTTTGCATGTAATCCATCGCCACTATAAAGCCGATACGACCATCCAGAAAGCCGCCGCGGATAATGTAGATGAGAAAAAAAGTCCATATTGCACGCAACACCACCAATGTAAGACTGTGATTTCGCCGTCCTTGGGCAAAATACTTTTGACTGCCCAGCCATGCGTACTTGGCATTTTTCTTAAGCGCATGCCCATAGTCACGCGCGGTATAGTGCAAAAGGTAGCCCGGCAGCACACCGACCTTACCAGGCCGATGATGAATTCGCTCATGGACCTGATCCGGGCTAAACCAGGCCCCTTCTCTCAATAACAGTCGCAGGGGAGCGCGTGCACTGCGACCAAACCGCAAGCGCTTACCGTGACGAATGACGGCCCACCGCAATTTGAAGGCTACTTCAGAAATTTGGGGTTGTTCCAATAGACGCGCGATCGCTTGGCGCAAAGTTGCGTCTAGCTCTTCATCTGCATCCAGCACCAGCACCCATTCCATGCGGGCCTGCTCGAGAGCACGCTGCTTCTGAGCGCCATAGCCTGGCCAGTCGGTAACCCAGACCTTATCGGTATAACGCCGGGCGATCTCGACAGTTGCATCGGTGCTGCCACTGTCAAACACGATAATCTCGTCCGCCAACCCCTGAACCGACTTCAAACAGCGTTCGAGTCGATCTTCCTCATTCAGTGTGATAATACACACCGATAGCGTATGTGGGCGGGACGCCGGCTTGTCCCGGACCGGCAAGACATCCTGGTTCATATTGCCAACACTCCCATGGCTGACGCCATATCGCACTTGCTGTTGGGTGCCTCGAAAAAGCAGGAGCTGGTCGTAGCGCTCCGGCAACTGACGTCTTTAAGAAACCATCGGCAAGTGGTTTCTTGCAGCGCCTTGTAGGTGGCGCCGATAATCCCGTCTACCCTTCCATCACTTGAATAATCCCAAATTACGTCAATTATGCTTGTCTCCATTGCCGATCTCGATCGTTTCCGCTTGCTGGTTGTAGGTGATCTGATGTTAGATCGCTACTGGTACGGCCCGGCGTCCCGCATCTCACCGGAGGCCCCCGTACCGGTGGTGCATGTCCGCGATATCGAGGAGCGGCCGGGCGGTGCGGCCAATGTCGCACTGAACCTGGCCGCTCTGGGGGTTAAGGTTACACTAATGGGCGTCGTAGGTAAGGATGATGCAGCCGCCGTCCTGCGCCGCAGACTGGAGAGGGAGACAATCGATTGCGATTTTCTCTATGTGCCCGATTGTGCCACCACCACCAAGCTGCGGGTCATCAGTCGCAACCAGCAACTGATCCGCCTCGATTTCGAGGACAGTTTCACCCAATTTAACCCAACTCGGTTGACGGAACGGTTCCGCTTTGCGCTGTCCAATGTCGATGCGATCATTCTCTCCGATTATGCCAAGGGCTGCCTACGCGATGTTGCTAGCCTGATCAAAGCGGCACGGGCAGCCGGTAAGCCGGTGATCGTCGATCCCAAGGGTAATGACTTTAAGCGTTATGCCGGGGCTACCGTGATCACGCCCAATATGGCTGAATTCGAGGCTGTGGTTGGTCACTGCACCGATGAAGCCGAGTTCGAGCAACGCGCCGAGATGCTGCGAAGCTCACTGTCTCTTCAGGCATTGCTGGTCACCCGCAGCGAAAAGGGCATGAGCCTGTTTCAACAGGGTCATCCACCGCTGCACCAGCCCACCCATGCTCGCGAGGTCTACGATGTCACCGGCGCCGGCGATACGGTGATCGCCACGCTGGCGGCGGGCATCGCTGCCGGGCTGTCGCTGTCCGACGCCATGTATCTAGCCAATCTGGCTGCCGGCGTGGTGGTCGGCAAGCTGGGCACCGCCACCGTCAGCATGGCGGAACTGCAGGCAGCCATGATGCACCATGAGCCGTTACCGCGCGGCATTGTGAAAAGTGAGGACCAGCTGGAAGCCTTGATTGCCCGCGCTCGGGCTAGCGGCGAACGCATTGTAATGACTAATGGCTGTTTCGATATCCTACATGCCGGCCATGTTGCCTATCTCTCGCAGGCAAGAGCATTGGGTGACCGGCTAATTGTGGCCGTCAACGACGATGATTCGGTGCGCCGTCTTAAGGGACCCCAACGCCCGATCAATACCCTGCATCAGCGTATGGCCGTACTGGCCGGCCTCGAAAGCGTGGACTGGGTGATTCCGTTTAGCGAGGACACTCCCGAGCGGCTGATCTGCCGTCTCAAGCCCGATATATTGGTAAAAGGCGGCGATTATCGCCCCGAGGACATCGCCGGTGGCCCGTGCGTCAAGGCGCATGGCGGCGAGCTGCGCGTACTGGACTTTGTCGACGGCTGCTCGACTAGCGCCATTATCGAGGCGATTCGCAAGCCAGTGTAAGCGGCTCCAAAGGGCTGGAACATGCCTTCCTCGCACAATACCAATCCGGAAAGTTTTATGAGATATCCTTGAGCAATTGATCCAGTTTCTCGATCACCGCCTCGGGCTTGATCAGGTCCATGGCTGCTGGATTGCGCACCCGCTTTCCCCAGCTCGCCTGCTCCACACTTAGGCCATTAAAGCGTTGCAAGGCTTGCGGGTAGGCATTGACTACCCACTGCTGGCTTAGGTAAGGGCCGGTACGCAGCGGATTAGAGGTCGCAAATAGACCAATGACTGGCGTGCCGACAGTGGTCGCCATGTGCATAGGGCCGGTGTCCGGCGCAATCATCACTTCCGCCCGGTCGATCAGCGCCAGCAGCTGCTTGAGGGTGGTTTTGCCGACCAGATTCAGCACGTCATGGCGCATCGCCTCGGCAATCTTTGCGGCGTGCTCGCGCTCATTGTCCGCCGGCCCACCGGTCAGCGCCACCGTCATCCCGTACTGCTCGATGGCATAGTCCGCCACCTTCGCATAACCTTCAGCCGACCAGTTACGCCAGTTGCGCCACCGCGAACTGGTACACGGGTTGATTACCAGTAACCGCTCGCCGGGGCGGATGTGTCTGTCCACAAACGCCCGAGCCTCGTCCGGAATGGGAATATCCCAGCGCAAGTCCCGCTCTTTGATGCCGAGCTTTTCCAGAAAGCCGAAAAAACCGTCCAGCACATGCTGTCGGGGCTTTGCATCGATTTGGGTGTGACAGAACAGCCACTGCCAATCCTTGGCACGTGCCCGATCGAAACCAATGCGCAGATCGGCCGGAATCATCCAACTGGCAATACTCGCCCTTAGCGCCACCTGCATATGCAGCAGCACGTCGAAGCGTCGGCCGGCAAGTTGCCGACGCAGCTTGCGATAGGCGGCCCAGCCTGCGGATTTGTCGAAGATGATAAACTCAATACCCGGGATATCCCCAACCAGCTGGGCCTCGACCTTGCCGATTACCCAGGTCAGGCGGGTGGCGGGCCAATGCGTCTGCAGCGTGCGGACCACCGGCACCACATGGGTGACATCGCCTATGGCAGACAGTCTCAACAGGCACAGCGACTCAGGTGGCGTGGTCGAAAACGGTGGCATATGAAGCCCGAGATTTGCAAGATTAAAAACCAAATTATCTTATATGATGCCGCGCGGCTTAAATATCCCGCTCCCGAGCTGTTCGAGCCCGACTGGTTGGCCGAGAACGGCTGTATTGAGGGCAGCGCGACAGGTCGAGGACAGGCGCTGTTTATCAAGCTGGACCCAGTCGGCCACTGTGTGCTGCGCCACTATCATCGTGGCGGATTGTTCGGCCCGCTGCTGAGGGATCGTTATTTTCTCACTGGTCTGGAACGCAGCCGCGCCTTTCGCGAATGGCGCCTTCTTGCTAGGTTACAGGATCTGGAACTACCGGCCCCCATACCAGTTGCCGCACGGCTACAGCGCCATGGTGTCTGCTATCGTGCTGATCTGATCACCATCCGCATGGCGAGTACCACCTCACTGGCAGACCAGCTGACAAAAACCGCATCCCCAAAGCTAGATTGGCAAGCGATCGGCCGCTGCCTCCGAAGGTTCCATGATGCCGGCGTATGTCATGCTGATCTCAATGCCCGCAATATCCTAATCAATGAACGGGGCGAGGTTTTTCTCATTGACTTTGACAAAGGACAGCTACGCGCGCCTGGTCGCTGGCAGCAGGGCAATCTCGACCGGTTACGGCGCTCGCTGCGCAAACTGGCTGCAACAGGTAAGATTCATTGGCAAGAATCAGAAAACTGGCCAGCCTTGCTGGAGGGTTACACTGCAACCCCGTCTAGGTCAAGCAATTCGTTCAAGCGCTGTTCATAGGCAGCCAGTACGCCCGACTGTTCGGCTATAACGGCTCGGGCCGCCTCGCTCATGCGTTGTCGTGCCGACTCATCTTGCCATAGTCTGCGCAAAACCTTATCCAGCACTGAAACATCGCGTACCTGCTCTATTGCTCCGGCGTTTGCCAATAGCTCAAATTCGGCCTGGAAGTTGTCCATATGCGGGCCGACCACGATGGGCACCCCTAGCCCAGCCGGTTCCAGCAGATTGTGCCCCCCCTTGGGCACTAGCGAACCACCCATAAATACCAACCGTGCGGCCGCCATAAACCGTGGCAGCTCTCCTAGGGTATCCACTAGATAAATCTGGGTTGCATCCGTCACCGCATCCCCGCGGCTTCGCAGGGCAAGCTGCCAACCGGCCAGTTCACGGACAATCGTGTCACGACGCTCGGGGTGACGCGGCGCGATTACCAGCAAGGCCGACTTATCTGGTCGCATTTGCTGCCAGCACTCGGCCAGCAGGCGCTCTTCGCCCTCACGAGTGGAGGCTGCCAGCAGATAGGGCCTTGCAAGTGGTGACTCACCCGGATTCATCGGTTGTGAAGCGGCAGCAAACTTAAGATTGCCCAATATCTCTACCCGAGCCGGATCTGCTCCCAGTTCAACAAACCGGACAGCATCCTCTTCGGCACGCGCCAAAATAGCCGTCACCCCCGCCAGGGCGTGTTGATAGGCACGGCGCAACCAGCGCGGCGCAGCTAGCGTTTTGGGAGACAAGCGCCCATTGATAATCAGTAAGGGGATACCCGTATCAGCACAAGCGCGGTAAAGATGCGGCCAAATCTCGGTTTCGACTATTAGGGCACAACGAGGACGGTATTTTTTCAAAAAGCGCTGCACTGCCCCTGGGTAGTCCATTGGCAGATAGGCATGGGATATGGCGGGAAACCGCCGTTTTAGCTGCGCTGCCCCGGTAGGGGTCGCAGTGGTCACCAGCAATGACCTTCCTAAGTTTTCCCAGCGCTGCAACAAGGGAGCGGCCGCCGACACTTCTCCCACGGAAGCGCAGTGCAGCCAAATCGGCGCGCGGGGACCATCGTCAATATACAATCCATGTCGCTCACGAAGATAACGCCAGCCGCCATCACGAAAGGCGCGCGAGACGGTGTAGCCCATAACCAGAGGCGCCGTCACAGCCAGGATCAGCCGGTAGACGCCTAGGCTCGACTGCATCACAGCCGCAGGCAGGAGGATTTATTTATCTTCTTCATCTGCCAGCACATACAGTGTGCCGCAATAGATGCAGCGTGCCTGGCCGCCATTTTCCTCAACCGGGATATAGACCCGCGGATGCGCATTCCACAAGCTAGCATCTGCCGGTGGACAATGTACTGGCAGATCCTTGCGACTAACAACCACACGGGTTTGACTGGCCGGGGTCTTGTATTTTTCGGGGTGTTCTGCGGTATTTGGATTCATCGCTCATACCTCAGACGTAGGTCAACCAATGATCGTACTTGCTGTCGTAACGGCCATGTACCAAGTCGAAATAGGCCGATTGCAGGCGCTCGGTGATCGGGCCGCGACTGCCGTTGCCGATCGGGCGATTGTCCACTTCTCGAATCGGGGTCACTTCGGCAGCGGTACCGGTGAAAAACGCCTCATCAGCGATATAGACCTCGTCACGAGTAATGCGTTTCTCAATGACCTTCAGCCCCATTTCCTCGGCAAGTGTAAAGATGGTCCGGCGAGTAATGCCATCCAGCGCGGAGGTCAGATCTGGAGTATAGAGCACGCCGTCGCGGACTAAGAAGATGTTCTCACCGGAGCCTTCAGCCACGAAGCCCTGGGTATCCAGCAGCATCGCCTCGTCATAGCCATCCTCCACCGCTTCGCGCAGCGCCAGCATGGAGTTCATATAGGCCCCGTTGGCCTTGGCCTTGCACATGGTGACATTGACATGATGACGGGTGAACGAGGACGTCTTGATGCGAATACCCCGGGTCATATTGTCAGCACCGAGATAGGTCCCCCAAGTCCAAGCGGCGATCATGACATGCACCTTGAGATTGTCGGCGCGCAGGCCCATGCCCTCAGCGCCGTAGAAGCACATCGGACGTATATAGGCAGACTCAAGGTTGTTCTCACGAACCGTGCGACATTGCGCCTCGTTCAACTCTTCGGCAGTGTACGGGATGTCTATACGAAGAATCTTGGCAGAATTGAACAGCCGGCGGGTGTGATCTTCCAAACGAAAGATCGCTGGCCCCTTATCGGTTTTGTAGGCACGCACGCCTTCGAATACGCCCATGCCGTAGTGTAGGGTATGCGTCAATACATGGGTTTTTGCCTCGCGCCAAGGCACCATTTCACCATCCAGCCAAATTAGGCCATCGCGATCCGCCATCGACATGTTCGTTACGCCTCATAAGGGAATTCAATAAATGCTTCATTATGCCATGAATCTGAAGTTCCCTTTAGCAGGGAGCGGATTTAAATATGTGCCGCCAGATTTCGATCACAGGCTGCCAGTACGCTTGGAAGCGAACCTTAGGAACCAGCGCGCTCTCCCCCTTAAGCACCTGCGCGTGACCGGCATCGCGCAATGCCCGGTAGGCATCGATCAGCGCTTGGGATTGCGCCTGCGTCAGGATGTTCGCGGCCGCTAACGCCTCAAGTTGGCGGATGTTGTCTGTGTAGTGCACCAGGGTTGGGTGTCGATGGGCATGCGCCAGCAACAAATACTGCACAATAAACTCGATATCGGTAATACCACCGCAGCCCTTCTTCAGGTGAAACAATTCCGACGATAATGCCTTGTCCTCGGCGCGCATCTTCTGCCGCATTTGGATAACATCCTGCCTCAATGCCTCCGGATCGCGCTCTTGGCAAAGCACAGCGCAGCGGAGCGCCTCGAACCGTGCCTGAATATCTGGATTGCCGGCTATGAAGCGAGCACGCACCAATGCCTGTATTTCCCAGGTCCAGGCATGATGCCGCTGGTAGTCCTCATAGGCATGGATGCTGCTCACCAGCAGGCCAGAGGCCCCATCAGGACGCAGTCGGGTGTCCACCTCATATAAAATTCCTGCTTGGGTACGGGTATTGAGCAGGTGAATGACTTTCTGAGCCAGACGAGCAAAAAACAATGAATTGTCGATAGACTTGCCGCCATCGGTGACCGTATCCTCGCCTTCGCTGTCGTGCAGGAACACCAGATCCAGGTCGGAACCATAGCCCAACTCAATACCGCCAAGTTTGCCATAACCGATAATGGCAAAACCCGGGCGATAGGTCTGCCCGTCCCGTTGACCACGGGGCAGGCCATGTCGAGTCGTAAGTTGCTGCCAGGCTAGTTCCAGCACCCGTTCCAGAATGACTTCGGCAATCCAGGTCAGATGGTCCGAAACTTTCATCACCGGCAGCGCACCGGCAATATCAGCAGCCGCTACTCGCAGGGTAGCCAACTGCCGGAACCGGCGCAGTTCGTCCATCTCCCGCTCCGGATCACCATCACAGTTGGCGATCATACGCTTGAGTTCTTCGACCAAGGTCTCGCGCCCCGGTGGCTCGTACAGGGTATGCGGATCGATGAGTTCATCGAGCAGGATCGGATGCTGGGAAAGCAGCTCAGCAACCCAGGGGCTGGCAGCACACAATCGCACCAACTGATGCAAGGCCTGCGGCTGTTCAACCAGCAACGCGATATACACACTGCGACGCACTACTTGGGTGATCAGGTTCAATACCCGAGGTAGGGCCGCCTCGGGGTCTGTACTAGCGCCCACTGCTCGGAGCAGATTAGGCATCAAGGCATCCAGCCGCGTTTGGGCCGGCCCACTCTGTAAGCCAGACAGCTCCGCGCGCCAGTTAGTCACAACTTCCAGTGCCCGGGCTGGTTCGTGAAAACCGGCTGCCGACAGCGCGGTTTTGGCTATCTCGCGATCCAGTTGATCCTTCCAGAGCAGCTCTAATTGATCCTGTTGTTCACTACCCTGTCCTGCCGGCACACGCAGGACATCGCCAAAATGCCGGTGTACCCGGCGTCGTCGCTCATTCAAAGCAGCTATGTAGGTCTCCCAGTCCTCGTAGCCCATGGCCAACGCCAATCGCTGGCGGTCAACTTTATCGACCGGCAGAGTCTGGGTCTGTTGGTCATACATCATCTGCAGACGGTTTTCGGAGCGGCGCAGGAAATCGTATCCGTTTTTCAAATCCGCCACCACCTCTGCTGGCAGCTCACCAAGTGCAACCAGCGCGTCCAGTACTTTAAGCAAGCTAGGTGACCGCAATGCCGGCTCGCGCCCACCGCGAATCAGCTGAAAAAGTTGCGCGATAAACTCGATCTCACGGATACCGCCAGGCCCGAGCTTAATGTTGTCTTGCATGCCCTTGCGCGCCATCTCGCGCTCGATCATCTGCTTCATATCGCGCAATTGGGCAAAAGCCCCGTAGTCAAGATAGCGGCGAAAGACGAAAGGGCGCAGCATATTCATCAAACGCAGCCCGGCTGCTTGGTCCCCTGCAATCACCCGAGCCTTAATCAATGCGTAACGTTCCCATTCGCGGCCCTGGGTGGCGTAATACAGTTCCATGCCATCAAAGCTCATCACCAGTGGGCCCTCATCACCGTAGGGACGCAGCCGCATGTCCACTCGAAATACAAAACCGTCCTCGGTCACGTCGTTCAGGCTGCGAATCAACCGCTGCCCCAGGCGAGTGAAAAACTCGCTATTGCTCAGTGCCTTGGCTCCATCGGTCTCGCCTTCTTTCTCGAATGCGAAGATCAGATCAATGTCGGAAGAATAATTAAGCTCCCGGCCACCAAGCTTGCCCAACCCCAATACAACCAGCCCCTGACGCTCGCCCTTCGCATCACGGGGCACACCGTAACGTTCTACCAACCGAGCCTCATGCCACTGCAATGCCTGCTCGACACAGACATCGGCCAACTCGGACAAGTCGTTCAAGGTTTCCTCAGTTGTAGCCTGGCCCACCAGATCACGCCAGGCGATGCGAACCATCTCACGGCGCCGGAACTTGCGCAGACAGCGCCCCAACGCCTTTTCGTCCGTGACGGACTCCAGATATCGACTCAAACGATCAGACAAGCCCTTGGCGGGATAGGAAACCAGAAGATCACCTGATCGAACCAGATCAGCAAACAGGCGGGAATCGCGTAAAAACGCCGACTGGATAAAGGGACTGACGGCCAGAACCGTTGGCAAGGCATCCAAAACGAATGCTGGCAGTTCATGATCCGGGCAGCTTTTAAGTAACGACTGGACCACCGGCTGCACACTCAGTCGCAATTCATCAGAAGTCATGGACTTCTCACCCAAGGGCGACTTCCGTGGGGGCGACTCGCCCTAAATTAAGATAAGGGGCATGTTCGCCCCTCGGTTCATTCAATTGGCACCGGCATCCGCGCACGGAACATCTTCCTGCACATAATTGATGACCCGCTTTAGCCGCTTGTCCCCCCCGGTCAGTGTCTAAAGTGTCGCATGCCGGTCAGTACCATGGCCATGCCGTGCTCATCCGCTGCAGCGATGACTTCGTCGTCACGCACGGAGCCACCGGGGTGAATCACAGCGGTAATGCCCGCTTCGTGTGCCGCATCGATGCCGTCACGGAACGGGAAGAAGGCATCGGAAGCCATAACCGAGCCCTCAACTACTAAACCGGCATCTGCCGCCTTGATGCCAGCAAGGCGTGCCGAATACACGCGGCTCATTTGACCTGCGCCTATGCCAAGCGTCTGATTGTCACGAGCGTATACAATCGCATTGGACTTAACGAACTTGGCCACCTTCCAGGCAAACAGCAGGTCGCGCATTTCGGTCGCGGTCGGCGCACGGCGAGTTACGACCTTCAGTTCAGACTCGGCAATCACACCCTGATCGCTGTTCTGCACCAGCAGACCGCCGGCTACCCGTTTGTAATCCAGCGAGGGCGACGTCTCCGCCGCCCACTGGCCACAGGCAAGCACCCGCACATTTTTCTTGACGGCGGCCTCGGCCAAAGCCTCTTCGCTGACTTCAGGCGCGATGATCACCTCAACAAACTGGCGCTCCAAAATCACGCGCATGGTGTGCGCATCTAGCGGACGGTTGAAGGCGATAATGCCGCCGAACGCTGAGGTGGGGTCGGTAGCATAGGCGCGGTCATAGGCAACAGTGATGTCATCCCCCACTGACACGCCACAGGGATTAGCATGCTTGACGATCACGCAAGCAGGCCTATCGAACTGCTTCACGCACTCCAGAGCGGCGTCGGTGTCGGCAATATTGTTGAAGGATAATTCCTTACCCTGCAGTTGGCGCGCGGTCGCGACAGTGCCGGCCGGCGCATTGCGCTCAACATAGAAGGCAGCCCGCTGATGTGGATTCTCGCCATAACGCAGGTCCTGCTGCTTTTCCATCTGCACATTCAGGGTGCGTGGAAAATCGCTATCACCGACCATCTTACCGAAATAGCTGGCGATCATGCCGTCGTAACGGGCGGTATGCTCGAAAGCGCGAATCGCCAGATCGAAGCGGGTCTTGCCGGTCACGCCACCCTGCTCGATCTCGGCCAGCACTCGATCATAGTCAGCCGGGTTGACCACAACGGTCACATCGGCGTGATTTTTGGCGGCGGCACGAACCATCGCCGGGCCGCCGATATCGATATTCTCCACGGCATCCTCAAAGCGACAGTCGGGTCTAGCTACTGCTTGTTCAAAGGGATATAGGTTCACTGCCACCAAGTCGATCGGCAGGATGCCGTGCTCGTCCATCACCGCGTCATCAATACCGCGACGACCGAGGATGCCGCCGTGGATCTTGGGGTTCAGAGTCTTGACGCGGCCGTCCATCATCTCCGGCAAACCGGTGTACTCGGCCACCTCGGTTACCTTGACGCCGGCTTCGGTTAAAAGCTTCGCCGTACCGCCAGTGGAGAGAATATCCACACCATGGGCAGCCAAAGCCTGAGCAAATTCCACGACGCCAGTCTTGTCCGACACGCTGATCAGTGCACGACGCACGGGGGTAACTTTTAAGTTCATCAGTACTCCACAATCTTTCCTGAGAGGTTTTTGCGGATTTTACCCAAGACCCCTCTCAAACATAGAAATGAAACCGTCCCTTGCTCATGAATACTCAGAAAATCCACGGGCTCATTGCTCAAATATGGTCTCTTCAATCGCCTGCCCTAGGTGCCGTCCAACTAGCTTGGAGCAGTGTGCCAACACGCGGTCACCCGGCTGCAGCTTGGTGACCGAAATCGGCTGGCCATCAGGCGTAGTCAGCCGGATGGTCTCGGCATTCTGCAGGATCAGCGACACCGGCCTGCCATCCTCGGCCCGGGCGATGACCTGCAGCAAGGGGCGGCGTTCGATCTTGTTACGGCCCACACTGACAATGCGGCTGGTCCCATCCGCTGCAACCGCCAGCACCTCAGCACCGCTAGCCAGCTCACTCAGATAACCGACCCGATCTCCTGGTAGACGCACATAGGCATGGACTGCGCCGGCATTGACGCGAAACGGACGTGGGCGGATATAGGGCGCGGCAACATTCTCGTTATGGACCAGAAACTGCGCCTCAGCGGTATTGCCCACCAGCAAGCCCTCGCCCGGCGCGAGCAGGCTGGCGGTGTCGATGCAGCAGCGGTCACCCATGGCCACCGCCGTGATCTTCTCGATGGCGACCGACAGTAGCTCCAAGACAGGGCTGGCCATCTGGGCCACTATCGTACCGACACGCTTGATCTCATTGCGATCATTACTGACCAGCAGCACCCCATCGGCACCGTGCTCCATCACGCCCAACGCCACCCTCGCCTGTTCGGCAGCGGTGACGGTCTGAATCAGCTCGCCCTTCCTTCCGGGCTGGGCGATCAGGTTCTCGAGCGGAATGATGCTCCAGTCCGCGCAGTCGATCACATTGGCCAAAGGGCCCACAGCCCTGGGCTCGGGACGGTCGGCGCGAATCGCCAGCCGGGCCACATCCCGCCCCCACTGAAGATCACCGTGTTCGGACAGCACCCGGACCTTGCCCAGTCGGCGCACGGCGGCCTCATCGCCGGCGGCCACCACAATCACTTCGGCGCCCGCTTCGATGGCGGCAATGACCAATGTCGGATCGAAAGGAATCGACTGATACCAGAATTGCTTGCGTTGCATCTCTCGGCCCGATGAACGTGTAGAGCATGATTGTGCCCGAGGGCAGTACTCAAGCCAAACCGGCTCAGAATCTGATTAGCCAGGGAGAGACCTGCTTGATGTGAGTGGTGACGGTCACGCCCGATGGCAGCTCAGCCTAGGAAGAGCAACGCCGGTAGCTGCAACAGCCCCAGGCCGCCGCCAGCCAATGCCGAGAGGGTATTGGCCACCAATGAAACAAAGAACAAGGTCAGTTGCGCAAGCAGCATAAGAGCAAGACATCAGCGCAAACACTCATGGTCAAGCCCTTTGCAAGGACTTGGCCACAGCGCAAAACGGGACATCAACCGCGAATCAGGGTACCCACGCCTTGATCGGTCAACAGTTCTAGCAGCACTGCATGTGGTACGCGGCCGTCAATAATCTGCACGGTTTTGACGCCACCACGCACGGCATCCAGCGCGAAGTTGATCTTCGGCAACATGCCACCATAGATAGTGCCATCCGCGATCAAGGCATCGACATCCTTGGCGGTCAGGCCGGTCAGCAGCTTGCCTTCCTTGTCCAGCACTCCCGGAGTATTGGTCAAAAGTAGTAGCTTCTCGGCACCAAGCACCTGAGCGATCTTGCTGGCCACCACATCGGCATTGATATTGTAGGCCTCGCCATCCTCACCCACACCGATCGGCGCGATCACTGGAATGACGTCCGAGGCATCGAGAATCTGCAAGATGGCCGGGTCGATAGAGGCCACCTCGCCGACATGGCCCAAATCGATAATCTCCGGCTCGCGCATTTCCTCAGTCTTATGAGTCATGGTCAGCTTGCGGGCGCGCACCAGACCCGCATCGCGGCCGGTCAGGCCTACCGCGCGACCACCATGGCGGTTAATCAGTGCCACAATGTCCTTGTTGACCAAGCCACCGAGCACCATCTGTACCACGTCCATGGTCTCGCGGTCGGTGACGCGCATGCCCTGAATGAACTCGCCCTTTTTGCCGATGCGTTCAAGCAAATTGTTGATCTGTGGCCCGCCGCCGTGAACCACCACCGGATTAATACCGACCTGTTTAAGCAGGACGATATCGCGAGCGAAGGCATCCTGCAAAGCCTTGTCCACCATCGCATTACCGCCAAACTTAATGACCACGGTCTTGTCAAAAAGGCGCTGGATATACGGCAACGCCTCCATCAGGACGTTGGCAGTATTAGCGATTTCCGGTGAGGTCATGGATTCGGTTCCTCCTGATATTCTTGACAATCAGTCGCGGCCGGTATGGCCGAATCCGCCGGTACCGCGCTGGGTTTGATGAAATTCCTCAACGATCTTGAAAGTAACCTGCACCACCGGCACCACTACCATCTGAGCAATGCGCTCGCCTGGCTTGATAGCAAAGCTGTGGTTGCCACGGTTCCAGACCGATACGAACAACTGGCCTTGATAGTCCGAGTCGATTAAGCCAACCAGATTGCCTAGCACAATGCCATGCTGGTGCCCCAGCCCTGAACGCGGCAGGATCATCGCCGCCAGAGACGGGTCGCCAATATGCACCGCCATGCCGGTGGGAACCAGCACAGTCTCGCCCGGCGCAAGCTCAACCGTTTTATCCAGACAGGCCCGCAGGTCAAGCCCGGCACTGCCTTCGGTGGCATAGCTCGGCAGCGGGAATTCATTGCCCAGGCGCGGGTCGAGGATTTTCAACTGTATGGTATGCATAAATGATCTCTAAAGAATTCTCGCAGGCTAGGTTGCTAAAGGCAGAGGTAAACCACGGTACCTAACCAACGGTTTTAATGGAGCTGCTCGGCGATTAGTGCCATCACCTGCCGGGCCAAGGTCAACTTGTCAGCTTGCGCCAAGACGCGCTCGCCACCCGGCCAGAATACCGACAGAGTATTGTCGGGTTGATCGAAAGCGCGGCCCTCACTGACATCATTGGCGCAGATCATATCCAACTTCTTGCGCGCAAGCTTATCCAGCGCATGTTCGCGCAATGCCTCGGTCTCAGCGGCAAACCCCACCACGAATGGGCGCGGACTGCTGGCCGCCACCGTGGCGAGGATATCGGGATTGCGGACCAGATTGAGGGTTAGCAACTCGTCGGATTTTTTGATCTTCTGTACCGCCGGCTCGGCCACCCGGTAATCAGCCACGGCCGCTGCGCCAATAAACACATCGGCCGGCAATGCTTGCTGTACGGCCTTGAGCATTTGCAGGGCGGTCTCGACCTTGGTGCACTCAACACCCACTGGCACCGCCAGCGTGCTCGGGCCACTGACCAGTACCACCTTTGCACCGGCCTCAACCGCCGCCTGCGCCAGGGCATAACCCATCCTGCCGGAAGAGCGGTTAGCAATAAAACGCACCGGGTCGATGGGTTCCCGGGTACCACCGGCAGTAATCACTACTTTCTTGCCGGCCAGCGGTCCCTGCCTGGCTGTAAAATGCGTTATTACTTCGTCGACGATTACGACCGGTTCAACCATCCGGCCGGCACCGGTCTCACCACAAGCCTGCGCGCCCTCCGCCGGGCCAAGCAGCCGCACACCGCGCGCGGCCAGGGTTGCCGCATTGGCCTGCACTGCCGGATTCTCCCACATGACGCGATTCATCGCTGGCGCCAGCAACACCTTTGCCTCGGTGGCCAACACCAAGGTCGTCAACAGATCATCGGCCTGGCCGGTGGCCATTTTTGCCATCAGATTCGCGGTACCCGGCGCAATCACGAGCAAATCAGCCCAGCGCGCCAGCTCGATATGCCCCATGCCGGCCTCAGCCGCCTCGTCGAACAGCCCACAGCGCACCGGGTAACCCGAGAGCGCCTGAAAGGTCAACGGGGAGATGAAGCGGGTGGCGGATTCGGTCATCACCACTCGCACCTCGGCACCCAGATCGCGCAGACGACGAACTACCTCGCAGGCCTTATAGGCCGCGATGCCCCCCGAAACACCCAATAGTATTTTTCGACCTGAAAGTGTCATCATGACATTTTAGCCGAGCGCCTCTTCCCGCGATAGCGGGACTTCGGCCAGGGAGGGCCGAAGGGTGCGAGGCCAGGGATAAACCCAGCCTGACTAGCACCTGGGGGCTGCGCGCTCGGCTTTGGTGGGCTGGACGGGAATAATCTGACGTCATACCCAGCACAGCCTCACCGCCTCGCCCGGCTGCGCATGCAAAAAAGCCATCTGGCCATAGCGAATGGCTAGCGTTCGAGCAGTGATTTCGTCAATATCGAGTAGACAGACGGCGTGCTCAACCGGCCATTGTCCGGTATCGTCGCCGCTGGCCGCAGGTAAAAAGGCGCGTTGCGTATTAACTAGATTATTGAGCAGCGCCTGATGGCGCCGCAGGTTTTCCGATTCGCTCAATAGCTGGGAGCCAGGATTAAAGGCGCTAAGCCAAGCCCAACCTTTTTCGGCCGCCAGCGTATCGAGTTCGGGAACCCGTTCGCCCACACGAAAACGCCGGATATTGTTATCCGGCGTTTGCACCTCATACCAGGCGGCCCGATAGACCGCCTCCAGTTCAGCCCGACGACTCACCCGCCTTTGCCTCCAGTGGCTTGGGCTCAACAGACTGACTGTCTTGCACTGGGGTGATGGTGCCATGATGGTGATGAATATCGGAACGAAACATCACATCACCCCGTTGAAAAATCCAAGCACCAGCCATCGCCAGCGATCCCAACGAGATCAGGAAAGCCGACTGCTGAACGTATCCCAGCAAGGCCGTTGCTGCACCGATAAAGCCAACATGGCGGGCCATAACTGCAGCTAAACTTTCTTGCTTGACACCCAGAGCACTCAACGCACCTAATTCCAAAGTCAACACCAACATCAGCACGAGCAGCAGGGTTGCGTATCGAGGCCAAACAACCGCTGCCAAGCCTAGTGCGAACGTGATAGCCAGCACCACAGCCTGTACCTTCTTCTGCGTCGGGGTTGGCGCCGACTCCGATAGGTAATCGGTCAGGCGCAGCCATGCTATCAGGCCGAAGGCAAAGATCCAAACGCCGAGGAATAAGCCCGCCACCGAGGTCAAACGGATATCCCAGGAATAGGCAGTGCAGTCAGTCTCCAGCAGCCCCACCAATCCCAGCAGCGCAATCGTCAAGCCTAGACTTGTATTGATCAACGCCACACCTACTGGTACCCCCTGTCGTTTGCCAGAGAACCACGGCGCCAGCGCCGCCCCCAGCATAATCATTGACAATGTCAGTAAGGTGTTGCGGAAATCGTTAAACCAAAATACGGCCACCAAGGTACCAAACAATGCCGCAAGCAGCAGCCATAGCCCCGTCATGCCAGTGCCATGACGCCTGAGCAGAAACAACCCGGCCAGCAAGGCTACCAGGCCGAACCAACCGAGTAGATCAACAGCGTTCATGCCAAAGTTCATGCCGCCTCCCTGTCAGTCTCAGTCTCGATCTCTTGCTCGCGCAGATCAGCTGCCATCTCACGCCACAACAACACCAATGAGGCGGTGGCTCCCTGAGCACCGAACAACACACCTAGCGCGGCCATAACCTGACCACTTACTGTAACGGCACTGGCTAAGGCATGCGCTGCGGCGATAACGACGAAACCACACAACACAGTGGATACCAGTAGAATCCGCCCCTGGCGGGCATGAGCCCAGTGCTGGAACAGCACCAGCCCAAGGCTTAGGGCCAAGACAGCCACGTACAGTGCGCTGGACATATCCATCAGTCAGTCCCCATGCGTTCAGACATTCAACCCTACCCTTCCAGGAAGTTTTTGGCATCCAAAGCGGCCATGCAGCCAGTTCCAGCGGAGGTGATCGCCTGACGATACACACGGTCCATTACGTCGCCAGCAGCAAACACGCCGGGTACGGAAGTGGCAGTGGCGTTCCCTTCGGTACCACCTTTAACTTTAATGTAGCCGTCTTTCATTTCAAGCTGGCCCTCAAATATGCCGGTATTGGGGTTGTAGCCGATGGCGATGAACACACCATGTACATCCAAGTCTGTCATGCTAGCATCCAGTACATTCTTGATACGCAGGCCAGTTACGCCGGAATCATCCCCCAATATCTCATCCACCTCACTGTGCCAGTGAATGGTGACATTGCCATTGCGAGCCTTTTCTAGCAGCCTGTCGGCGAGGATCGCCTCGGAACGGAAACGATCACGGCGATGCACGACATGCACATGAGAGGCAATGCTGGAGAGATACAACGCTTCCTCGACAGCGGTATTGCCACCACCGACTACGGCAACCGGCTGGCCTCGATAAAAGAAGCCATCGCAGGTGGCACAGGCAGAGACTCCCTTGCCCTTGAACTTTTCCTCCGATTCAATGCCTAGATAGCGAGCACTGGCCCCCGTCGCGATAATCAGCGCATCGGCGGTGTAGCTACCGGAATTACCATTCAGGATAAACGGTCGTTGGGACAGATCCGCACTATTAATATGGTCGAAAATGATTTCAGTATTAAAGCGTTCAGCATGGGCCCTCATGCGTTCCATTAGGGCCGGTCCCATCAGACCTTCGACATCGCCTGGCCAGTTTTCAACCTCGGTGGTCGTGGTCAGCTGGCCACCGATCTGCAAGCCGGTGATCAGCACTGGGGCCAGATTAGCGCGAGCAGCGTAGATGGCCGCGGTGTAGCCGGCGGGGCCTGAACCCAGAATGAGAAGACGGCAATGCTTGGCTTCAGCCATGACTTCAAACGCTCCCTAAAACATAGATGTAGAATACATCATATCGCGACAGAAGCACCCAAGGCCAAATCAACTGGTCAACTTTAACCGAAAACGCCTTTCCCAACGTGGAAGATTACCTTGTTAAATACGATTCACTGCGCAGGCGGAACAACACCCAAAAAATCAAGAGGACATTTTCATGAAATACCAAGGTGAACCGAATTACCGCCACGGCAGTCTCGAACGAATG
>Ga0209836_100046_pt1 | contig 25121 bp, 28 predicted proteins | sample ElbSprsedimmetaG_FD_184147 | JGI IMG/M metagenome (GOLD analysis project Ga0209836, IMG submission 184147) | Hot spring sediment bacterial and archeal communities from California, USA to study Microbial Dark Matter (Phase II) - Elbow Spring... ... | reverse complement strand
CTGGGTGATGCGCTGAACGTGGTTCTGGCGGCTGCCGGCTACAACCTGCGGTGGCTGATGCGGTGGTTGATCTCTTTTTGTGCCCGATTCCGGGGCGGCCTGGTGCGGATATCGCTGCTGCTATTGGGGCTGATCGAGTCCTTACTGGGCCTATCAGCTACCCAAAGCCGCCACCTGTGTCGGCCAGCCAGCTGATAAACTAGCGATTTCGAGAGAAATGTTCAGGGGCGACTAGGTAGCCCATCGAAACTCCCCAACTCCGTCCAGTCAGTTTCCTGCCCTGCCGCTTGAACTTGGCAAAGGCCTTGTCTGTCCAGCGGATTTTGGCGCCCTTGAAGATCAACACGAGAAAACCGCTCTCGTTGGTCGAGACCACCTTGTTCTTTTCCTGGTTGACCGTGAGCTTGAACTTGTGCTCCATTTTCGCCGATTAGTTCGGTTGTTATGTGGTTGACACCCGTAACTGGTCAGGTTACACATCATTCCATGATTCGGAGCTTTAAGCATAAGGGCCTTAAGTGCTTCTTCGAAACCGGAAAAACTGCGGGAATTCAGGCCCAGCACGCGAAAAGGCTTCGTTTGATACTTGGCTGGCTTGATGCTGTCCGACAGCCTAAGGACATGGAACTTCCAGGACTTCGGCTTCACGAACTGAGAGGAAACCGATCCGGAACGTGGGCAGTTGATGTCAGTGGCAACTGGCGAGTCACGTTTCGATTTGTAGGCGAGGATGTCGAGGTCGTGGATTATGAAGATTATCATTGAGGTGTCCTATGCTTATGCACAATCCACCGCATCCTGGTGAAATTATTCGAGAGTTTTGTCTCGAGCCGCTAAATCTATCTGTCACTGAGGCTGCCAAGGCCTTGGGTGTCAGCCGGAAGACCTTGAGCGCCATCCTTAACGGACGAGCTGGAATTAGTCCCGAAATGGCTATTCGGTTGTCGATTGCTTTTGATACAACGCCAGAGAGCTGGTTAAATCAACAAATCCAGTATGATCTTTGGAATGCTGAGCAGCGACGTAATGAGCTACAGGTCAAACGTCTTGTGGTAGCCTAGCCAACTTCTCATAGTACCCTAGACAACATGAGCCACGTTACCCTATACGGCGGGCCTTTTAAGGCAACGAGGTGAGCTCAAGCCCATGCTAGGCCATCGTGCGAAGTGTTTTGCACTTGCTGGAGCTTGTTTGCTTTGAATAGCGGATGGCACCAGCGGAGTGCTTAATCCATCCCCTGCCTGTATTATTTCGCTTAGCTGCCACCAGTGGTGCCCAGGCAAAACAAAACCCGGACTGTTCCGGGCTAAGTTATTGATTTTATGGTGGCCAGGGAGGGAATCGAACCCCCGACACGGGGATTTTCAGTCCCCTGCTCTACCAACTGAGCTACCTGGCCGTTGCGAAGCGCAAATTAAACCGTGTTGCTTATCGGTCGTCAAGTGTTTTTAGGGTTACCTTGCCAGCAGGTCACATTATTGGGCATTTCGGTGTATTCTTCGTGAGATTCAACTAATCTCGATTCAAGACCATGTCTGAGCGTCGCGCCGCTGTCGAACGCAATACTCTGGAAACACGTATCCGCCTTAGCCTCAATCTTGATGGCAAGGGCAAGGCCCGCTTGGATACCGGCGTTCCTTTTTTTGAACATATGCTCGATCAGATTGCCCGACACGGGATGATTGATCTGGACGTTCATGCCGAGGGAGATACCCATATCGATGATCACCACACTGTGGAGGACGTCGGCATTTCGCTGGGTATGGCGCTGGCCAAGGCCGTCGGCGACAAGAAGGGCATCCGTCGTTATGGCCATGCCTATGTGCCGCTGGATGAGGCGCTGTCCCGGGTGGTGATCGATTTGTCGGGTCGTCCTGGTCTGGTGTTCAATTGCGATTTCACCCGGGCGACGATCGGTCGTTTTGAGACCCAGCTGGTCGAAGAATTCTTCCGCGGTTTCGTGAACCACGCAGCCGCCACGGTGCATATTGATAACCTGCGGGGCCATAATGCCCACCATCAGGCCGAGACTATCTTCAAGGCCTTCGGTCGTGCCCTGCGCATGGCGCTGGAGACTGATGCCCGCGCCGAGGGCGTGATTCCTTCCACTAAGGGTGCACTATAAGGCTATGAGCCGGATTGCCATTATTGATTATGGAATGGGCAACCTGCGTTCGGTTGCTAAGGCGATCGAGCATGTGGCCCCAGCCGGTACCCGCATATCGATAACCAGTGATGCCAAGTTGGTGGCTGCTGCCGACCGGGTGGTGTTTCCCGGGCAGGGCGCCGCTGCCAATTGCATGCAGGAGCTGGTCAGCCGCGAGCTGGTGGAAGTCGTACTCCAGGCGGCGCGCCAGAAACCGTTTCTCGGTATTTGCATGGGCATGCAGGTGCTGATGAGTCATAGCGAGGAAAATAATGGCGTCGACTGCCTGGGCCTGTTCCCGGGTAATGTCCGTCATTTCGTCCATCAAATTGGCCAGGATGGTCAGCGTCTGAAGATTCCGCAGATGGGCTGGAATCAGGTTACGCCAAACCGGCCGCATCCGCTTTTTGCTGGCATCGAGCCGGGCGAGCGCTTCTATTTCGTGCATAGTTACTATGTTATACCCGATGATCCGGCGCTGATTGCCGCGACCACCGATTACGGGTTGACCTATACCAGCGCGATTGCGCATGAGAATGTATTCGCGCTGCAGCCGCACCCAGAAAAGAGCGCGACCGCCGGCCTGAAGTTGCTTGAAAATTTCACTCGCTGGGACGGCAGCCCAGCCTGACGACCACCACGACTGTACCGACGAGGATATCCAAAAGTCATGTTGCTCATTCCCGCTATCGATCTTAAAAAGGGCAAGTGCGTGCGCCTGAGACAGGGACGCATGGAAGAGGACACTGTTTTTTCCGATGATCCGGTGGCCGTAGCGAACCGCTGGGTCGAGGCTGGTGCGCGGCGCTTGCATGTGGTTGATCTGGATGGGGCCTTTGCTGGGTCACCGGTCAATCGCGAAGTCATCCGTGCAATTGTCGAGGCGCATCCGGAGGTGCCAATCCAAGTTGGTGGTGGTATTCGTGACGAGGCTACCGCCGAGGGCTATCTGGATCTGGGCGTGCAGTACGTTATCATCGGTACCAAGGCGGTCAGCGAGCCGCATTTCGTCTCTGATCTTTGCCTGTCGTTCCCTGGGCATGTGATAGTCGGCCTGGATGCCAAGAACGGCAAGGTTGCTATCGACGGTTGGTCCAAGCTCTCCCACCACGATGTCGTGGACATGGCGCAGCTGTTCGAGCGTGACGGCGTGGCTGCCATTATCTACACCGATATCTCCCGCGATGGCATGATGCAGGGTGCGAACATTGAGTCCACTCGTGCCCTGGCGCGTTCGGTGCGCATTCCGATTATCGCCTCCGGAGGAATGACCGACATGAAGGATATTGAGCGTCTCTGTGAAGGGGCCGCAGACGGCGTGGCCGGCGCGATTATCGGTCGTGCGTTGTACGAGGGTACGCTCAATCTGAAGGAAGCGCAGGATTACGTAGATCGGGTCTGCGGCATACCGGAGTTCGACAAGTAATGTCACTGGCCAAACGTATCATCCCTTGTCTAGACGTGGACAACGGTCGGGTGGTCAAGGGCGTGCAGTTTGCGTCCATTCGTGATGCCGGTGACCCGGTGGAAGTGGCGCGTCGCTATAACGCCGAGGGTGCCGACGAGATCACCTTCCTGGACATCAGCGCCTCGCACGAAGGCCGCGAGACCATGGTGCATGTAGTCGAGCAGGTAGCCGAGCAGGTCTTCATTCCGCTGACTGTCGGCGGCGGTATCCGTACGGTTGATGACGTGCGTCGGATGCTCAATGCCGGGGCTGACAAGGTGTCGATCAATACCGCGGCGGTACTCAATCCGGACTTGATCCGTGAGGTCAGTGACCACATCGGCAGCCAGTGTATTGTAGTCGCGATCGATGCCAAGCGGGTGAGCGCCGAGGGCGAGCCGCTGCGCTGGGAAATCTTTACCCATGGCGGTCGCAAACCGACCGGACTGGATGCCATCGAGTGGGCCAGTAAAATGTGCGATTACGGTGCCGGTGAGCTGCTGGTCACCAGCATGGATCGCGACGGCACGAAGCAGGGCTTTGATCTGGAGCTGACCCGCCGCATAGCCGATGCCGTGCCGGTGCCAGTGATTGCCTCTGGTGGAGTAGGCAATCTTGATCACTTGGTCGAAGGTGTTATTGAAGGTCATGCTGATGCGGTACTGGCGGCCAGTATTTTCCATTTCTCCGAACATGCGATTGCCGACGCTAAGGCGCGCATGGCCGCTGCGGGCATTGAGGTCCGTCTTTGATAGGTGAACCTTCGGGCTAAACGGGCCGTGAGTAAGGTTCGGAGTAGGCTGCGGTAAAAATGGCTGCTCTTGGTATTAGAAACCACCCTTGATTAGGCTTCACTATTATTGCCGATGTGTCACAATCGGTTGTTATCATTTGTTGACTAGGTGGCAGGGAGACCCCGAACCGTGAGTGAACATGACATCAACTTGGATCTGGACTGGCGCGAAGCAATCCGATGGACTGCCGATGGGCTGGTGCCGGTTATCACTCAGGATGTGAACAGCGGTCGGGTATTGATGTTCGCCTGGATGAACCGCCAGGCATTGGAACTGACCGCACAGCGGGGCGAGGCGATCTACTGGTCGCGATCACGCAATCGACTGTGGCACAAGGGCGAAACCTCGGGCAACATTCAGAAAGTGCGCGAGATCCGCCTTGATTGCGACGGCGACGTTATCCTGCTTCAGGTTGAACAGGTCGGTGGTATTGCCTGCCACACGGGAAGAGAGAGTTGTTTCTACTTCCGCCTAGAGGACAAGAAACGTCTTGAAGACAAAAAATGGGTGCCGGTTGACCCGGTGCTTAAGGACCCGGACAGCATATACTCATGAGTAAACCCGATACTGACATCCTGGCGCAGCTCGACCAGATACTGGAATCCCGCAAGGGCCAAGCGGCTAGTAAGTCCTATGTGGCCAGCCTGTATGCCAAGGGTGTCGAGGGTATTGCCAAGAAAGTAGGTGAGGAAGCCACCGAAGCGGTGATTGCCGCTATGAAGGGAAGTCGCGAAGAATTGATCTACGAAACTGCCGATTTGTGGTTTCATAGTCTGATCCTGCTCGCGAATGCGGGCATTCGTTCCGACGAGGTGCTGGCCGAGCTTTCCCGGCGACTGGGCATATCCGGTCACGCGGAGAAGGCGGCCCGTACCGCCAAGAACTGACCACTAACCGAACTCGGAGAAAATTATGGGCGCTTTTAGCATCTGGCACCTGTTGGTCATCCTCGTTATCGTCATCCTGTTGTTTGGTACCAAGCGCTTGCGCAATATCGGCTCAGACCTAGGCAATGCGATTAAGAGCTTCCGTAACGCCGTCAAGGATGAAGAGGCAAAATCACAGGACACCACCACCCATGTCGGCACACTGCCGCCGAAAAACGAGACCGCGCAAAAGTCTGACGCTGGTCGCGTGATCGAAGGCGAATCGACTCGCGAAAACAATAAGTCCTGACCCCTGACGTGACTTCAATCCTTGTTGATCGCCTGGGCGTGACGATATGTTTGGCCTGAGTGCCTGGGAAATCTTTATTCTATTTGTGGTCACGCTGTTGGTCGTTGGGCCGGAGCGGATGCCGGGTCTAGCCCGCTCGGCTGGCGAGTGGGTGGTCAAGATCCGTCGCTTTGTCGCCAACGCCAAGGCGGAGATTGACAGAGAGCTCAATACGGCTGAGCTTAAGAAGCTGCTCAGCTCCCAGGAACAAGAGCTGGACAACTTGCGCAAGCTAATTGAAGAAACCAAGCGGGATGTCGAGGAATCGGGGCGGCACTTGCTTGAAGCTGTCGATGACGTTAAGAACGAGGCCATTGGGTCGGGGTCGGAGCTGTCTAACCAGCTTGCTGATGCTCCTGATCGGCAGCCGTCGGCTTCATCGGATAAGAAGGAGAAGCCCGCAGCCTCATCGGACCGTCCATCCGCCAAGCAGGACGCCCAGCCGGAAGCCCATACATCCGTTGATTCTAAAGATAATGTAGAGCCTCCGCGTCGCGGAGCTGATGAAACTTTCGCCGGTCCTTTCTCTTCGCCGGAACCTAAGCCGGCCCCGGAATCCAAATCGCGCCAATCGCAACCTGAAGAGCACAATGAGCCAAAAGAACGCCGCGACTGAACCCGACGACGATCAATCTGTCCTGGCCGGATTTGTTTCGCACCTGATCGAATTGCGCAACCGGCTGCTCAAGTCGGTGTTGGTCGTGTTTGTGCTGTTTCTGGTGCTGTTCCCGTTTGCCAACGATCTGTACGTGCTACTAGCCGGGCCGCTGATGGCGAAGCTGCCGGAAGGCACCACCATGATCGCTACCCAAGTGATCGCGCCGTTCTTCGTGCCACTGAAGCTAGCTGGCTTTACCGCGCTGTTTATTGCGATTCCTTACCTACTGTATCAACTCTGGGCCTTTATTGCCCCGGGTCTGTACGAGCATGAACGGCAGCTGGTGTTACCGTTGGTCGTCTCCAGCACTCTGCTGTTCTACCTGGGGGCTGCCTTCGCCTATTTTGTTGTGTTTCCGGTGGTGTTTGGTTTCCTTGTCGCCACTACGCCAGATGGCGTGGCGATGATGACCGACATCAGCGAATATCTAGGCTTCGTTATCACCCTGTTCTTCGCCTTCGGCCTTGCCTTTGAGGTGCCGGTCGCGACAGTGTTGCTGGTGATGGCCGGCATCGTAACCCCCGAGCAGTTGGCTGAGAAGCGTCGCTATGCGATTCTGATTGCTTTTATTATTGGCGCGATCTTGACCCCGCCGGATGTCCTCTCGCAGTTTATGATGGCGATACCGGTCTGGATGCTCTATGAGTTGGGTATCCTGATCAGCCGAATAGCTATTAAGCGCCGCAAGGCGGCCGAAGAGGCCGAGAACGCTGGAATGGCGGCTAATGCTTCGGGTGCGTCCGCGTCGGAACAAGAAAGGCGGCGCAATGACAGCGATCAACAAGCGAAATCTAAACTGGGCAATGACTAGACTCATTGCCGTAATGGTCGGCGCCCTTGGCTATCACGAGCATGCCGGCCACGGCTGACCTGGCTGGCGATCCTTCCTCCTAGATCCATCCCCCTATTTGCGCCTGCATGCCGATTTTATCGATTAGCCTGTCTGAAGCGCCCACAAAAGGGTCGAGTCCTGCGATTTGACCGGCCTCTGTTTTTATTTAGCGGATACCTCATCTGCCGCTACTGCCAAGTAATGCATCGCCAGCGCACCTAGATAACGCGGGTGCCAGTTGTAATGCTTCAGTTCACCACCGCCTTTTGGGTTGCGGGAGCCATACCAGGGATTGAGAAGGTGACGATTACGGCGTCGCGATCGGCAGGTCATAGTTCAACTGGATCGGGTAGCGGCCCTGACGATCGGGCCGACCGAGCATACTCATGCTCTGAGCCAACCAATCCGGGGCATTAGGGCGGGGAGCAAGGGTGCCGGTTAGACGGCCGCGGTTCGTGCCGGTAAGCTGCAGATCAACGGCGATCACGCCCGTGCCGTCGTCGCGGATCTGTCCGTTCACTTGTCCCGCATCCACTGTGATCTCGCCACTGATTTGTCCCAGTGGTATCAGCTCCTGAAACAGCAGACCGGCTTCCAGCCATACCATCTGGGCCTTGGTCTCGATCAAGCCCTGCGGTCCAAGCAGGGCTCGCTCCGAGGTCAGTTCCAATACCCCTTCCAGTGGGAAGGGGGCGTGGTTGGTGATCAGCGGTGACTTGGCCAGGATGCGACCGTGGATGTGGGTCAGTGTGACTAGGCCATGGCGGTCGGCGGCCAGGTCGGCAGTGAAATAGCCGCCGTTGACGCGGGCTTCCAGGGCATAGCTGAGACGGCCGGTCAGCAGCTGGCTCGGACGCATTCGGTAGTGCAGCTCGTCGATGGTAAGTTCCGGGGTCTGGATTGTGACTCGACCCCGGAACAGATTGCCATTGCCGTGACTGAGCACGACGCCATCAAGCAGCGGCAGCCGGTGGATGACTACCTCTATGGGCATCAGCCACAGTGTCGCAACCAACCAGCTGCCCAACAGCAGGGCGAGCAATCCGAGAATCGGGCGCCGCAGCGAGTGGCGGGCGGGCTGATCGCTCACGCGTCACGCTCCAGCGTCAGTTCGGCGTTGACCCGGCCCGGACGCCCGTCTACTGGTACGAAACTGGCGCGGGTGACCTGCAAGCCCTCCTGAGTTTGCATTAATTCGATCCAGCGGGCCAGGTCGTTGAAGTTCACCGCGGTGAAGGCGACGCGCAGGCCGTTGCGGCCGATCGGTTCACGACGCTCCAGTGCCTGACGGACCCCCGCTTCCGACGCCCGGCGCTCGGCGGCGAGCATGGGCGAGGTACCGGTGCCGCGGGCAGGGACGGTCTCGCGTCGTGCCGCCAGGGTCGCCGCTGCATCTTGCATCCAGGCGACTAAGTCGCGATTCGCATCCAGTTGCATCATTGCCTGCTGTCGCTTTTGCGTAATGGGCGTGTAGATCAGGCTGTCGTACAGCAGAGCGAGCAAGGCAATGCCGGCAATGACCAGCACCCGTTTCTCGCGACTCTGACGGGCATCCCAGAACTGGCGCAGCGCGGCCAGCGCGCTTCGAGCTGTGCTGCTCATGTTGGCTTTTCCTGACGGATCTGGATACGGGCCTCGGCCTGGCCTTCGGTGGCGCGGGAGCTGGCGAGACTGGATTGGATACCGGGTTGCTCCTCCAGTTTACGCATTAGCGCCTCGATGCTGGCGTACTGGCGGGCAATAACCGAAACTTCGAGCCGATCGTGGATAAATTCCAGCCGTTGCAGCGAGAGGCTGTCTTCAGAGGCGGTGGTGCGCGCGAGGGCATGCAGTAGGACTAGTAGGTCAGTCCGACTGGTCTTGGCAGCAGTACTGGCGAGTGCCTGCTCGATCTGGACGCGGGGATTTACCATCCGCTGCACATCCGGCAGGGCCTGGCGGAACAGAGTTTCGATCTGGGCTTGAAGGCGGGCATTCTCAGCCTGGGCCCGCTGCCCCTCCAGCCAAGCATGACTGGTGATCACCAGCACCCAAGCCACCAGTACGGAAGCCGCGATGCCCCAGTAGCGATACGATTGGATGATAAGAGGGTTTGTCGGCGCCTGCCAGGCAGACAGTACGGTATGTGATTGCAGTCCCTCCGCAAATACCGCCATCATCGAGGGGATGTCGTTACGTTGCTCGCACGCGATGCTCAGGCTGTCGCAACAAGCTGCCGCGTTCTCGCGCAGCTCGGGTGGTGCGTACAGTACTAGTCCGTGCTCGGGCAGTGATTCCAGCGCAGAAAACCAATGACCGAGATCCTGGTCGGGCACCGCAAAGCCCGCATGCAGTCCGGTGGCGATTAGGGTCCGTTCGGCTAGCGGCAGCAGGGTCCACCGGTTAGCGTTTAGGGGCAGTGCATCCAGTTCGCAAATCAGCCTTGCCGGGGTGAGCTCGGCAGCTTGCAGCCGCTCCAGCAGTCGTTCGCGCTGTTGCCGGTCTACAGCGAGTACCGGCCAGCGATTTTGTGCGTCCGGCTTATTGCCCAGTGTCAGATGCAGGGTATCGGTATCGGTGGCCAGTTGTTCCTCTACCGCAAACAGCAGGGCCTTCTGAGCTTGTGCGCGCTTGCGGGTCGGAATCGTGACATTGAGCAGACTGCACCAGCTGGCGGGCAGCAACACATCCAACGGCAGCCGGGCAAGGTCCGTCGGCACAGCATTCAAGTCGATTGGGCGGCTGTCTATGACTCGCATCCCGTCCACGCGGGCCAATGTGCCTTGCGTGCCCGTCGAGTCGCTCAGATGCAGGAGATAGCGTTCAGGCATGGTTCGAAAGTCCGGGTGATCACCTGTGTGGGGCCGTTGCTGGGGCGGTACACCAAGGTGTAAAGATGGTAGCTGGTAGCCCCTAATAGCACCTCGACTTCAATTAGAAAGTATTGGCTATTAACGGACAACCCTTCCGTATCAATATCAGTTGGAGTCAGGCCATGGTAGCTCAGCGCCTCCTCGATTGAGCCGAAATTCTGTGGCAGGGGGTCTGCATCATGATCTACCTCGCGTCGGGGGACAGGATGGTCGGACAGCGCGTCGATGATCTCTTGGCTGGCTGAGTTTAGATTGATGGTGGTACCGCTAGGTAGGGCGGCAACCAGCGGTGCCAATGCCCGATAAGCGGCCTCGTCTACCGAGCGAATCTGCCGCAGTTCGCTAACGCTGACCATCGGCCGGTTGGCCGTGCGGTAGGGCGGATTTAGACCAGTATAAGCCTCATCTTCCGCACCGCGCGGGGAGACATCGCGGTCTGGGTCGATCCAGTCGACCACCTCGTCGAGGATGGCGGGATTCAGGTTCAGATTGGCCAGTAGCCGTGCGAAACGCGCGTAGGCGATCGGATTGACTGTGCCATCGTTATTGACCAGGTTATTCAGATTGAACCGTCCTTGCATATCAATGATTCGACCGCGGATGGTGCCGCCATCAATCGGCATTGGCGGCAGGGTTTGGGCCCAGCTGTCGGCAGGGCCATCGACTGTGCGGTCATCCTGTTCTAGCACCATGCGGGCGAAGGCCACGCCGCCCAACGCTAGCTCTCTGCCCTGGTCGCGCAGTTGCAGTGTGGCGGTACGTAAGATCGCGTCGTTTTGTCGTACCGACATTGTGACCGCCAATGTGGTGGCAATAGCCATCACCAAAAGCGCAGTAATTAGCGCAACGCCCCGTTGTAATCGGGTTAAACTCATATGCTTTCCAAATTGTTACTATCGGCAAGCAACGCGCTCGGGTCGCCGGCTTTTGCTTCAGTCGGTGGTAGCACCAACTCAACCGGTGTAACCACATCGAAGGTAAGTCGGATTGTCGGCCGATTGCGGAGCGACACGGTCAGCACGATTGCCCGGGGCAATTGAGCCTGCGGCTGATTTGCAGGTGGCCAGGTTGGGCTGGACTCGTTGGCGGCATCGAAGAACTCGATGCTAAAGGCTTCCACGTTCTCCAGCAAAACCTGTCGCGAGTCTGCCGTTTCCGGCCGGCTGTAGCTACGGCCGTCTACTGGCGACCAGCCTAACCGGATCAGTTGATTATCTTCGAGTAACCAGTGAATTCGCTCCAGATTCGCCCGGCGTGCATTAAGCGGGTTGGGTAGTCCCAGCCGCGTGAAGACCAGTGGCAAGGTCGCGTCAATGCCACCCGCTAGCGCGTGCAGATCGTTGCCTAGCTCGTCGCGAACCGGGCGGTTGATGATCTGAAACAAATCTGCCTCAATCTGCCGGAATCCCCCCTGAATACGGCGGATCTCGAGTTCCTGTTCGGCCAGGATGGTGCTTTGCTTAGTCACCGCATTGAGTCCGCCATAGGCCATCACCGCAATTAGAGAAAAGATCGCAATCGCGACCATCAGCTCTAGCAGCGTGAAGCCAGGTGAGCGCGCATGCAGTGGGAGCCGGGGCGGAATACGTTTTCGTACTGACGTGATTTGCATGACCTATGTCTACTCTGACTGGCCGCCCCTGACTGGCTTATAAAGGTAGCTGGTTAGTATGGCTCGGCCTCCGCGGGGCGTGTCTTCGATGATTTCGATTTGCACATGGCGAAAATCGGCCAGTTCAGTCGATTCGACAGTGCGCACCCAGTGCCAGCGGCCATCCTCGATTTCGAAAGTGCCACGGGTGATGCCGATGTCGGGCCAGTCGCCGGACAGGCGCAGGCGGTTCATCTCGTCTACCGCAATCAAGTGTGCCATGGTATTGCCCTCGAGGTGCTCGGCAATGCGCGCTCCATCGCCGGCGGCCTTGATCACGGCGGCCATGGCAATGGCAAGAATGGTCAGTGCGACCAGTACTTCCAGCAGTGTGAAACCACATTGGCGGGGAAGGTCAGTGGCGATCCGAGTCATACTGCACCTCGAATTCGCCATAGGCATTGAGTCTGAGAACAATCGGTTCGAGCTGGGAGAAAAGCCGGTCTTCTTCTAGAATCAGTTGCCATTGAGGCTGCCAGTGTCCCTCGCGGGTGACGACCGCCAGCGGTGCGGTGTTCGAGCGCAGTTCGTTATGCCAGCGTAGTTCGGCCGGCAGGGATAGGGGGGCAGGGGAATCAATGGGCGTCCAATTGTCGTCGTGCCAAATGGCAGCGGTCAGTGTTTGCTCCTCTAGTAGCACGGCTATGGTCTGATTGCGGGCCAATGCCTGCGCTTGCAGTTGGTTGAGCCACAGCCGGCTACGTTCGGCAACGCTGCTTGGGGCGTCCGGATCGATTCGGCCCATTGAAAGGGTCACCATGCCCACCAGGATGGTGATGATCACGATCACCACCATGACCTCGACCAGCGTAAAACCACGTGGCTTGAAGGCCGGTGATGCACCAAAGTGAAAGTGGCTCATGGCAAGCGGGATTATTTTTGCCAGTTGCCGATCACAGCATTGACACCCTCGCCACCCATCTGGCCATCCGCGCCTAAGCTGTAAAGATCGAATTCACCATATTGACCCGGCATTAGGTACTGGTAAGGACGGCCCCAGGGGTCTTTCGGCAGGCGGTCGATATAGCCACCCTCGCGCCAGTTACGCGGCTGTGGCTCGATGGTCGGGCGAGTAACCAACGCCTCCAGGCCCTGGTCGGTAGTGGGGTAAGTCATGTTATCGAGCTTGTACAAGTTCAGCGCGCTTTCCAGGGCGCGGATATCCTGCCTGGCTTTAGCAATGCGGGCATCGTCCGGGCGGTCCATGATCTTGGGAACCACGATCGCCGCCAGGATAGAAAGAATGACCACAACCACCATGACCTCGATCAGGGTGAAGCCGCGTTGGCGGTGTCGTCGACCAGTGTGCGTTTTGATTCGCTTTATGATGTCTTGTAGTGTCACTTGATATGTCCGGTTCATCTTAATCTCACTCATTCACAAAATTCACTCTAGATAATTTGGTAAGTCTGCTGATCTGGCCTTGAGCGGAACGATTATCCCACCAACTGGTTCAGTTCAAAGATCGGCAGCAAGATCGCCATCACGATTATCAGTACAATACCGCCCATCAGCAGGATCAGCACCGGCTCGAACAGGCCGAGCAGCGCATTGATAAAGGTCTCCAGCTCGCGTTCCTGCTGATCGGCTGCGCGTTGCAACATATTCTCCAATTCCCCGCTCTGCTCGCCCGATGCAATTAGCTGTACCGTCATGGGCGGGAACAGTTTGCTCGCATCTAGCGCCCGCGTCAGACTCAAACCCTCGCGTACCCGCTCGGTGGCATTGATCACTGCTTGGCGCATCGCCTGGTTGCTGACCACCTCGCCGCTAATCTGCAGTGCTTTGAGCATGGGGACACCCGCCGCCGATAAAATGCTCAGGGTACGCGCAAACCTTGCTGCATTGAAGCCGCGGGAAAGCTTGCCGATCAGTGGCAGACGCAGCATCGTACGGTGCCATTTTAACCGTATGGCAGGGCGGCGTAGCGCCAGGCGGCTGCCGACGATGATCGCCGCCAGGCCGAGAACCAGCCACAGCCACTGCTGGCGGAAAAAGTCACTGACGCTGATCAGCCCCTGCGTCAGTGGCGGCAGCGCTTGGTTCATTTGTAAGAACACCTGCACGACCTGTGGTACTACGTACACCAGCAGGCCAATAACCACCGCCACCGCCATCAGTGTCAATAGTGTCGGGTAAAACAACGCCAGCTGGATCTTCTGGGTCAGTGCCTGGCGGGATTCGGTGTAGTCGGCCAGGCGCTCTAATACCGCATCAAGATGGCCTGATTCCTCGCCAGCGGCTACCGTGGCGCGATACAGATCAGGAAAAGCGCGGGGAAAAGCAGCCAGGCCACTGGCTAATGTCTGCCCTTCGACCACCTTGGCGCGCACGCCAGTCATGATTCGGCGCACCCGGTGACTTTCTGCCTGCCTGATCAGCGTGGCCAGGGCCACATCGATTGGTAGGCCGGCACTCAGCAGCGTCGCTAGCTGGCGGGTCACCAGTGCCAGGTCGGTGGGCCCTAGCGACTGGAAGCGGCTGGGCATCGAGACACCTGCGCCGCCTTTCTCGGCGGTGCGCACCGGGTGAAGCTCCAGCGGGGTCAGCCCCTGCTCGCGCAGCTGAGCACGTGCCTGCCGAGGGCCGTCGCTTTCTATCAGTCCCTTGCGCGTGCGTCCTCGGGCATCGAGCGCAGAGTATTCAAATGCAGCCATGCGAAACTCGGAGCAGTGTGTGTCGTATGAGTGGATTTCAATCAAGTCTAAACTGAACGACGGTATTCAGGTAGCGGCTTAAGACGAAGGCAAAAGTATGTCGGCATGGTGAGTGCTATATCTCGCTCTACAGCGCTTGGCACGGGTTTGCCATCAATGCCAAAGCCAGCGGGTTGAGTCAGATCGGGATCGCAGCACAGGGAGTGTCGATAAGATTGCTGAGCGGACGCTCACGCTGGCTATGCCGCCGAGACCGTAGAACAGCAGAGTCCAGGGGCGTGTTTAGTTAGGGATTAGCCTTCGTTAAGCCAGTCGCGCGGACGCAGAAAGTCGCTGTACAGCCGCGCTTCCGCTGTGCCGGGCTCGGGTTGCCAGTTGTAGCGCCATTTGACCAGGGGCGGCATCGACATCAGGATCGATTCGGTTCGGCCACCCGATTGTAGTCCGAACAGGGTGCCCCGATCGTAGATCAGATTAAACTCCACATAACGACCACGGCGGTACAACTGGAAGTCGCGCTCGCGCTCGCCATAGGGCGTGTTCTTGCGACGCTCGACGATAGGGACGTAGGCTGGTAAATAGTGGTTGCCGATACTCTGTGCCAGCGCGAAGGCCTCCTCGAAGGAGTGGCTGCCATCGGCGCCCCAGTCGTCGAAGAATAGCCCGCCAATGCCGCGTGGTTCATTGCGGTGCTTGAGGAAGAAATAGTCGTCGCACCACTGCTTAAAGCGCGGGTAGATATCCGCACCGAACGGTGCGCAGGCGTCATGGGCGACCTGGTGCCAGTGCCGGGCGTCTTCCTCAAAGCCGTAGTAAGGGGTCAGGTCAAAACCGCCGCCAAACCACCAGACCGGCGGCGCATCTTCCTTTTCGGCGATAAAGAAGCGCACATTGGCATGCGAGGTTGGTACATATGGGTTGCGCGGATGAATGACCAGCGACACGCCCATGGCCTCGAAGCGTCGCCCGACCAGTTCGGGGTATTGGGCGCTGGCCGATGGCGGCAGCGAGTTGCCAGTCACATGCGAGAAATTGATGCCGGCTTGCTCGAACACCGCGCCTTCGCTCAGAATCCGTCCGCGACCTTCGCCAGCTAGCTGCTCACCTGGCGGCCGGGTCCAGTCGTCATGTTGAAAGCGTCCCTGACCGTCAAGCCTTTCTATGTTTTCGACAATGCGTTGTTGGAGATCGAGTAGATAATCCTTAACGAGTTGGGTTTCTTGCATGGGTAGGCCGACAATGGGGTTGTCGTGAATAAATTTAAGTTGAATCATAACGCATCACCAAGCACCAGGTCGCGAATGGGGGAGTGCGACAAAGGTGCCGGCTGAGCTTTCCATGAATTGGAGTTGATCGGTTATCAGCGGTGCTTTCTTTTCAGCGATACCAGCCGGTGTAGGTCTTGGCTACATAGTGTTGGTCCAGCCTATCGCCCGGTTTGGTAGCTAGAGTGTTGCCGTTGTAAGAACCAGAAGCTAGTCCGAAGGCTATCGGCGCCAGAACATCGGGGTAAACAACACCAATACAGTGAAGATTTCCAGGCGGCCGAGCAGCATGGCGACAATGGCGACCCATTTACCGAAGTCGGAGACGGTAGTGAAGTTATTGGCGACTTCGCCGAGCCCCGGGCCAAGGTTGGTAAGAGTCGCGCCGACCGCGCCGAAGGCGCTGACCTCATCAAGGCCGGAGGCCATCATCAGCAAAAATAGAATGATAAATACACCGACGTAGGCCGAGAAGAAGCCCCAGACCGCGCTCATGACCGAGTCCGGCATCGGCTTGCCACCGATCCGTACCACCATCTGGGCGCGCGGGTGTACCAGCTGCTGCAATTCGCGCAGACCTTGGCGGATCAGCAACAACAGGCGTAGCACTTTGATACCGCCGGCAGTGGAGCCAGCGCAGCCGCCGACGAAGGCGGCCATTACCAAGAGTACCGGCAGGAAGAACGGCCAGGCTGTGATGTCGGCGGTGGCAAAGCCGGTGGTGGTGGCGTAGGAGACGGCGTTAAAGGATGCGTAGCGCCAGGCTTCCGCTAGGCTGTCGTAGGTGCCGCTCAGCCACAGGCTCAGGGTGTAGAGGATAAGTAAAGTGATCAGGATGCCAGCATACAGTCGGAATTCGGAGTTCTTGAGGTAGGTGCGCAGGCTGGCGCTGCGCAGAGCCAAAAAATGCAGCGCGAAAGAAACACCAGCAATGGCCATAAATAGCGTAGCCGCGCCCTCCAGTGCTGGACTATCGTAATAGCCGAAGCCGTCATCGTGGGTGGAGAAGCCCCCGATGGCGACAGTAGAAAAAGCATGTCCGATGGCGTCGAACCAGTCCATGCCCAGCACCTTATAGCTCAGGGCGGCGATAATGGTCAGACCGAGGTAGATGTACCACAGAGCCTTGGCGGTTTCGGAGATGCGGGCGGTGAAACGGTTGTCTTTGATCGGGCCGGATATCTCGGCTTTGTATAACTGCATGCCCCCGACACCGAGCAGCGGCAGCAGGGCGACCGCCAGTACGACGATGCCCATGCCACCAAGCCACTGCAGCTGCTGGCGGTAGAATAGGATCGACTTGGGCAGATCATCCAGGCCAGTGAGGACGGTGGCGCCGGTGGTGGTCAGGCCGGAAACCGATTCGAACACCGCGTCGGTTAGTGACATCGCTGGCTCCGGCGAGAGGTACAGCGGCACGGTGCCGGAGAAGCTTAGAGTGACCCAGAACATCACCACCACTACAAAGCCATCGCGCAGCTTGAGCTCGTTGCGGTGATTGCGCGAGGGCAGCCAGATCAGCAGCCCGATGAAGAAAACCAACGCAAAGCCTTGCAGGAAGTGGATGACCACGCCCTCATTGTAGATCAGGCCAACGATCACCGGCGGCAGCATTGTAAAGCTGAAGACCATCAGCAGCAGGCCGAGGATCCGTTGTATGACTTTCGGTTGCATATTGGCTTCTTAGAAGAACGAGAAACCGACCGTGAACAGCGCTTCGATATCCCTTACCCGCCGTTTGTCGGTTAAAAACAAGATCACATGGTCATTGGACTCGATGACGGTATCGTGATGGGCGATGATGACCTGATCCCCGCGCACGATGGCGCCGATAGTGGTGCCTGGTGGCAGGTTGATCGCCTCGATCGGGCGACCGACCACCTTGGAGGTGTGTTGGTCGCCGCGGGCAATGATTTCGATGGCTTCGGCGGCACCGCGGCGCAGCGAGTGTACCGACACTACGTCGCCACGACGTAGGTGAGTTAACAGTGCACCAATGGTGATCTGGTGTGGGGAGAGCGCGATGTCGATGGTGCTCATTTCGATTAGGTCGACATAGGCGCTGCGATTGACAATGCACATGACCTTGCGGGCGCCTAGGCGCTTAGCCAGCATCGAGGCCAGGATGTTGTCCTCGTCGTCGTTGGTCAGTGCGAGGAATAGGTCCATGTCCTCGATATTTTCCTCGGTCAGCAGTGCCTCATCAGTGGCATCGCCTTGTAGCACCACCGTCCGGGTCAACTCGGCGGCTAACTTGCGGGCGTGCTTGGGGTTGTGGCTGATGACTTTGACTTGATACTTACCCTCCAGCTCACGGGCTACGGCACTGCCGATATTACCGGCGCCGGCGATCATAATGCGCTTGTAGGGTCGGTCGAGCGGGCGCAAGGCGCTCATCACCCGCCGGATATGGGCTCGCTCGGCCAGGAAGAACACCTCGTCGCCATGCTCGATAAGTGTCGAGCCATCCGGGTGGATCGGGCGGTCGCGCCGAAAGATGGCCGCAACTCGGGTTTCGATGTCTGGAAGCAGTTCGTGTAGGTGGCGAAGGGGCTGCCCGACCAACAAGCCACCTTTAAGGGCCCGCACGCCGACCAGCCGCACGCGGCCGCCGGCAAAGTCGTGTACATACAGCGAATCCGGGTATTCGACCAGCTGTGCGATATAATCTTTGATTAGCTGCTCGGGGCTAATGATCACGTCCACCGGTATCGCGTTGTTATCGAACAGCGCCGGGTGGGTCTGGTAGTCAGTGCTGCGCACGCGGGCGATCTTGGTAGGGGTGTGGAATAAGGTCCAAGCGACCTGGCAGGCGAGCATATTGCACTCGTCGCTACTGGTGACTGCTATCAGCATGTCGGCATCGCCGGCACCCGCTTCCTCGAGCACGCTTGGGTGCGAGGCCATGCCGCAAACGGTGCGGATATCGAGCTTTTCCTGCATTTTTGCTAGCACGGCGGCATCGATGTCCACTACCGTCACGCTGTTGTGCGACTCGCTGGCTAAGTGAGCGGCCACTGACGAGCCGACCTGGCCCGACCCCAGCACGATGATCTTCATAGTTCTCCTCCCGGCTTGGATCGCAGTCGCTCACTTGTCGCTGCTTTTGATCCCTAAAGCTTTGAGTTTGCGATAGAGGTTGGTACGTTCCATTCCGGTACGGCGTGCCAATTCGGTCATGCTTCCCTTGCAAAGTTTGAGTTGCGCTTTCAGGTAGCGGCGCTCGAACTCATCGCGCGCTTGGCGCAGAGGGCAATCCAGATTCAGCGACACTAGTTCGGTTTGCACACTTTCCTCGACGCTTTTGGGGGCTTGCTCCACGTTAGTGGCCAAACCCAAGGCGATCTGTACTTCTTTCTCATCGATGGTCTCGCCACTGCCGAGGATCAGTAGCCGCTGCACTAGGTTTTTGAGCTCACGCACGTTGCCTGGCCAGTGGTAGTGCTTGAGCAGGTTGCGTGCGCCGATGGTCAGTTGGCGTCGCGGCAAGCCCTCAGCCCGGTGCGCCGCGTCCAGGTAGTAATCTAGTAGCAGCGGGATGTCATCCGGATGCTGGCGCAGCGGTTCGATGCGCACCGGTACCACTGACAGATGGTAGTACAAGTCTTCGCGAAAACGACCGGCTCTGACTTCCGCTTCCAGATCTTTGCGGGTAGCAGCGATCACGCGCACGTCCACGCGCACAGGTTCGTTGCCGCCGACGCGCAGGAAGGACTGGTTTTCCAGTGCTGAGATGAGCTGCATCTGGGTATGGCTGTCCATATCGGCGGCTTCGGAAATGAACAGCGTGCCGCCATTGGCTTGTTCAAGTAGACCATAGCGGATTTTGCCGTCGTTTTCCGAACCGAACAGCTCGACGGCGGCGTTGTCGCGTCCGGCAACTAAACTGATGCCGCTATCGACAAAAGGGAAATGTCGGCGTGGGCTGAGACTGTGAATGTAGCGGGCCAGTGCCTGCTTGCCGGTGCCCGGCTCGCCCATGATCAGCACCCAGGCATCGTGGCCGGCGAGCTTACGAGCCTGCTCGCGCAGGTTCTGCATGAATTCGCTCTCGCCGATCAGTTCGTAAGCATTGATGTCGCGGCGTCGTAGGGTTTCGTTTTCACGTGCCAGGCGCTGGTTTTCCAGCGCGTGTTCGATGGTCAGGAGTAGCTTGTCCAGCGAGACCGGCTTTTCGATGAAGTCGTAGGCACCAAGCCGGGTCGCTTCCACCGCGGTTTCCACTGTACCATGGCCGGACATCATGATCACCGGCCAGACCAGTTGGCCGGTCTTATGCCACGAACGCAACAGGGCAATCCCATCGCGCCCGGGCATCCAGATGTCCAGCAGTACCAAGTCGGGCTTGCGGGCGGCGATGCTGGTCTCGGCTTCATCAGCGTTGCCGGCGCTGGAGACGGTATAGCCCTCGTCCTCCAGAACCTCGGTCAGCAGCTTGCGAATATCCGGCTCATCATCAACGACCAGGATATGTCCAATGCTCATGCGTCTGTTTCGACTCCTTGTTGATTTTCCGCACCCAAAGCCGGCGGTAGCCTAACCAGTACCCGTGCGCCAGGAGCGAGATCGTCGTAGTTCGCAGCCTTGGCCGCCGGTACATTTTGCTCCGTCGCCCCGAGAGCGTTGGTTTCACCGGTCGGGTTATCGGCGATGGCCGCATTGTTAGCTGTGGCACGGCCGGTCGGGGCCACATTATAGGCACTGACAACCCCTCCATGCTCTTCGACAATTTTCTTGACGATCGCCAGCCCCAGCCCGGTGCCTTTAGGGCGGGTAGTGACATAGGGTTCGAAAATGGTATCCAGCATGCTCTCCGGGAAGCCCGGGCCATTGTCGGCAACTAGCAGCTCCACCTGTCGCAAGCCACCGTCCTCGCGACACCTTAGCACTACGGTCACGCACAGCGGTTCGGCGGTCGGGCCTCGGGCTTCTTTCCATTCTGTCAGGGCCTGCTGGGCATTGCGAATCAGATTGTGTAATAGCTGCCGCAAGTGACCTGCATCGCCCAAGATCCACAGCGGTTGCGGGGACTGGATTAGCTTAACCTGTACCGGGCTACCTCGGTACAGGTCCACGACGTCGCTGACGAGGCGGTTAAGATCCATGCGCTCTAGGCGAGGCTGCGGTGGCCGAGCATAGTCGGCAAACTCGTTGACCATGTATTTCATGGCCTCGACTTGCTGGATAATGGTCTGGGTAGCGCGGTCTAAGATCTTGGCCGAGTCCTCCGGCAACTGGTCCATCAGGCGTCGGCGCAGACGCTCGGCCGATAGCTGGATGGGAGTCAAAGGATTCTTGATCTCATGGGCGAGTCGGCGGGCCACTTCCGACCAGGCGGCGTCACGCTGGGCCTGGATCAGGGCGGTCACATCCTCCAGTACGATCACAAAGCCACCGGCACTACCGTCGTCACCGGGCAGTGCCGCTGCCCGACTCAGGATGACCCGGCGTCCAGTTTCCCCCATGATCCGGAACTGTGCCTCGATATTGGTACCGGGCCGAAGATGATCGGGACTCAGTGCAGCACCAAAGGCGTCGCATAATGGCTCTAAGTGTGGATAGCGCTGACATAACTCGCCCAGCTTGGCCCCGATCTGCTGCTGCGCCGGCAGCGAAAGCAGCTTTTCGGCAGCTCCGTTAGTTCGGCTGATGGTGGCGTCGGGAGAAAGTGTCAGAACGCCGGAGGAAAGATGGTTAAGCACGGTTTCCAGATAATCACGCTCCTGATCAGCGAGTTCCTGTAGTTTGCGCATCTGGACATGGGCCCGGCGTACCCGTGCGGTCATGGCATTGAAGGACTGCACCAGCAGGCCGAGGTCGTCGCGGCGATCGACCTTGAGTCGGTGTTCGTAATTGCCCTTGGCCACCGCCTTGGTGCCTTCGGCCAGTTCCTGGATCGGAGCCAGCAGCTTGCGGGCGGCGACAAAGGCCAGCCAGACTGCTGTCAGCAACGATAGGATCAGCGCGAGGGTGAGTGCCAGTGAGAAGGTCTGCTTGAGCGATTCATGCAGATAGATGAGCTCGCGGTACTCGTTGAAGGCTTTCTGGACGTTGTTGGAAAGACGGTTGACCTCAGCGGGCAACATAAACAGGGCGTTAAGCACCCGGGTCTCGCCGGTCATCAGTTCGGGGGTGATCGGTACCACAACCCGGATACGTAACTGGCCGTCCGGACTCGGGTCTAGGCCGATGAAGTCTTTGCCCGAGCGCGCATGGGCCAGCGCGCTCTCGTCCGGCCGACTGGGCAGGATAGCACGCGGATCATCGCTGGAAGAGGCCAGGATCAGGTTGCGGCTGCCGAAGATGGTCATCTCATGGGCATTGGTGGTCTGCCGTAGGTTGTTTAGCTCCAAGGCGAGGAAATCGCCGCTAACACTGCTTAGTGATCGGGCCGCCCGACGGGTCTGGTCCAATGCGTCGCGCATCTGGCCGTCGAAGGACAGCCTGGACAGCGCCAGAGCATCGCTCATCGCCTGCTCGACCCGCACGTCAAACCAGCTGTCGATGCCGCGCTGGACGAAGTTCAGCGAGAAGTAAAACACGATCAGCACCGGGGTCGCTGACAAGGCGATAAAGGTCAGTACTAGACGGGCAGTCAGACGGGCGCCGGTGACGCTACGCCGGTAGTTGCGGACCAATTGAATGACATGACCGATGACCACCACCAGCAGGAACAGGATACCAGCGGCGCTGCCGCCCAGCAGCCACAGATAAAGTGATTCTAAGCGGTCGGCGCTGCGTAGTGAGTCGGAGATCAGGTACAGCAGCAGCAGCAACAGCAGCACGACCACAGCACTGACCCAGGGAATTATCCTGTGGATCAGGCGGTGATAGAGCTTGCTCAGCCAGCCCAGCATAGATCAGGTTACCTCAGGAGGAGAGAGCGTACAGCGGCTGTACGGAGCCGGTTGTACTCCAGTGGTCTGCGCCCTTCTCGTTTCCGGTGCAGCTTCGGTTAGAGCGCTGCTAGCTATTTTTGGCTGGAATTCTGCTGCATTGTGGGGTTGGATATTCGGTTCCCAGAGGAACCATTCACTAGTGAGTGTCCAGTTTTTATCCGTCAGGGCCTTGAGGCGTAGCGGCAGTGGTAACCGGTTAACGTCCAGCGTGAGGCGGGTGCGAGCCACCAGACGATCGCGGTGCTTAAGTTGTTCGATGTGCGCAATCGGCCAGGCTCGAACCCGGCTGATGGACTCAAGGGCATTGGTCAAGTTGCCGAACGTTAGCGTCTCGCGCGATAGTTCGTCATGGATCAGGTAGGTTTCCGACAGCGCATGATATTCGATGCGGTAATGACGGTGACCTTCCGCCACTGTGTGTGCCCAAAGCCAGTCGCGGGGCTCGGAGATCACGGTCTGCAGACTGACCGAGAGCGGGACGCCGTTCTGCAGTGCCTCGATATGGGTGTCGCTTAGACGTATCCGCAGATCCACGTCGACATAAAGGACATCCTCGCGTACCTCGGAATGAACATAAAGTACGGCGGCCTGTCCGGTGGCTTGGGCGGGGGAGAGGCCTAGGACTAGCAAGGCCAACAGCAGTCCGGCGACCAGGGCTAGTTGGCGCATGGTTTCTCCAGGATGGCGTAGAAAAAGCCGTCCATGTCGTTTTCCCCGGGCAGTATCTGGCGGCCCATGTCGGTGTCGTGGCCCCAGGGCGCGTCGAACGGGACCAGCTTCGCTTGCGGTTGTCGGGCCAGGAATGCCTTGACCTGGCGGTCGTTTTCGTCGCGCAGGATCGAGCAGGTTGCATACACCAGCCGGCCGCCGGGTTTCAGTGTCTTCCAAAGGCTATCAAGCATCGCAGCCTGTATCTGCTTTACGTTGGCGATGTCGGCTTCCCGGCGCAGGCACTTGATGTCCGGGTGGCGGCGAATCACGCCGGTGGCCGAGCAGGGCGCATCCAGAAGAATCCGGTCGAATATCGGTTCGCGCCAAAGCAAGTGCGCGGCGGTGGCATCAGCGACTACTAACTCGGCTTTTTGGCCGGCTCGAGCCAAGTTCTCCCGCACCCGTTGCAGTCGGACGTCATCGACGTCAACCGCAGTCATCTGTAATCCCGAGGTCTGCTCAAGCATTGCCAGGGTTTTGCCGCCCGGTGCGGCACAGGCGTCGAGGACGCGCTGTCCGGACTCTAGCGCCAGCAGGCCAGTCACCAGCTGTGCGGCCTCATCCTGTACGGAGACGGCGCCCTGCTCGAAACCGGGCAGGGCAGTAATATCCACCGGGTTATCCAGGATAACACCGACCGGGCTGAACTGGCAGCGGCGGCCTGTGATGCCCTCAGCTGCAGCCTGTTTGAGCCAGCGATCCCGGTCGGTAATGGCAAGGTTGACCCGTAATGTCATCGGCGGGTGCGCCAGGCAGGCCGCACTGACCTTTGAGAGAATACCCTGCGCGTCTTGGGCAGGGTGTTTTTCCCAGTCCTTTTCCAACCTATGGCACAGCCACTTAGGCAGATTGTGTCGTACCCATTGCGGAGCGGTATCCAGGCGTGCGAGCTGCTGCTCCTGTTCGCGTAAAAAGCGGCGCAGCACCGCGTTGACCAGACCAGCAGCCCAGCTCTTGCCTAGTTCGCGAGTGGCGGCTACGCAGTCGTTAACGACCTTCTGGGGAGCGGTGGGCGAGCGCAAGATCTGGAACAGGGCAAGGTTCAATAACGCGCCGATGTCGGCCTCCCGGCGTGGCAAGGGTTTATTCAGTAAGCCGTCGCGCAGAAAGGACAGCGACTCCTGTTCGCGCAGGGTGCCAAAGCACAGTGCCTGCACTAGGGCTCGTCGGCTCGGCTTAACTCGGGCCTGTGCTTGGGGAAGCGCGTCGGTGAGGGAGATGCCGCCTGCGATCACGTTGGCCAGTGCCTGGGCGGCGGCGGACTGCGGTCGGCTAAAATAGTGAGAGGCCTTAGCCAAATCGGGCTCCGGTTAGATCATTGGCATTGAGATAATCGCGGGCGGCCATCGGCTTGCCACCCGGACGCTGCAGTTTGCGGATCAGTAACATGCCGTTGCCGGTGGCGACCAGGATGCCATCGGCAGTGGCCTGGATTACTTCGCCCGGTTGCTTGCCGGAGTTGCCTGACAGGGCAACCGCCTCCCAGATACGAATGATGTTGTCTCCCAGTTGGGTTTGCGCCACCGGCCAGGGGTTGAAGGCGCGTACGCGGCGTGCCAGCAGCTCGGCATCCTCGTTCCAGTCGATTTTGGCCTCGGCCTTTTGCAGCTTAGGGGCATAGCAGGCCTCGGCGTCATTTTGCGGCTGACCAGTTAGGCTGCCATCGATCAGACCCGGCATGGCAGCCATCAGTGCTTCCGCGCCCAAGACCATTAGCCTGTCATGCAAGCTGCCACCGGTGTCGTCTTCGTGAATTGGGGTGATGCGCTTGAGCAATATCTTGCCAGTGTCTAGCCCCGCGTCCATCTTCATGATTGTGATACCGGTTTCGGTATCGCCGGCCTCGATCGCTCGTTGGATTGGCGCCGCGCCGCGCCAGCGCGGCAGTAGCGAGGCATGGATATTCACGCAGCCTAGGCGCGGGATATCGAGCACCGCCTGCGGTAGCAGCAGTCCGTAGGCTGCTACCACCATCAGGTCGGGCTGCAGTGCCG
>Ga0209836_100045_pt1 | contig 25220 bp, 24 predicted proteins | sample ElbSprsedimmetaG_FD_184147 | JGI IMG/M metagenome (GOLD analysis project Ga0209836, IMG submission 184147) | Hot spring sediment bacterial and archeal communities from California, USA to study Microbial Dark Matter (Phase II) - Elbow Spring... ... | reverse complement strand
TTGATGGGCTTGTTTGGGCCGGTAACCCCTCAGGCCACGGTTACGCCGTATCTCCCGGCTGATTGTCGACTTATGGACGCCGATGATGTTGGCAATCTCTGACTGGTTAAGTTCGGCTTTCAAGAAGGCGTAAATTTGATATCGTTGTTCCTGGGTAAGCTGTGTGTAGGTTCTCATCAGTGCTTCTCATTCTTGGCGGAGCGAAAGGCATAGCTGCTAACGCAGCTTGCCCTCCACTTCGACCGGTTGAGTTGCACTTACAAGTTGAATCTGCCTTTTGAGACAACACCAAATAAAAAGCCCCGGAAATCCGGGGCTTTTTATATCGCGAAACTTTAAAACTATCTTTTCGTTCCGCCGTCTAAGCTAGCGTAATAATAGGCCAGTACACGGATATCCTCATCCGAAAGATACTCTGCGAACTGGCTCATGCCCTTGTAGACGTCATTATTGCGCTGTCCATCACGAAAAGCTCTCATGGTACGGATGAAATAGTCCGGCTGCTGCCCTGCCAAGGCTGGCGTTTCATTGATGCCACCCTCGCCGTTAACGCCGTGACAAGATGCACAGGGAGTCAGCAGGCGAGTCGGGTCGCCCTGACGGACCATGCGATCCGCGAGCTTGAACTCTTCGTCGGAGAGTCCATGTGCTTGCGGCTCCGGTAAGTCTTGCGCAGCGTAAAACATTGCAAGGTCGGCCATTTGCTGCTTGGTTAAAAATTGCGCCACTTCCACCATAATGTCGGCGCGTTTATCCTCATGGCGTCGGCCATCTTGGTAGTCAAGTAGCATTTTGTAAGTGTATTCAGCTCGTTGGCCGTTCAACGCAGGCCAGTTATGAGTATAAGATTCACCCACAACCCCGTGGCAGGATGCACAAAACATATCGTTGTGCAATTTTTGGCCACGTTGAATGTCGCCTTTTGGCATTTCGGACAGGGTAGTAGATAGTTTGCCAGGGGTCCACGGTTCGGCCTTAGCGCGCTCGTGGCTCGCTGCCAAGGTGGCGGAGCTGAATGCTACGACACCGAGCATGGCCATAGATACAAACGTCTTTTTCATAAGATCTATCCTCAGGCAAAGCAGTCTTCGGTAAATGCCCGCATCCAGTTCTGCTGGTACATTGCGGACAACTTGTATTGAATTTCGGTGGCGTCAAACGGCAGGAAGCGCTGGTAAGGCATGCGACGAATTTTACCATCCACCAAGCGGAATACATCCGAGACAAATATGCCGTAGTCGGTATTGCCCGCCAACGCGTAACAAGTGTTCTGCCAAATCGGTGTACCCGGTTCTTCTCCGGCCAGCAGTGCCTTGATCTGCAAGGCTACCACCTTCGCCTGACTGTTGGCTGAGTAACCGGATTTAGGCATGTCGTCAGCTATCGATGAGTCGCCGATTACATGCACATTCTTGGCAAGGGTTGACTCGAAGGTCTTACGCTCAACTGGGCACCAACCACTCTCATCGGCCAAACCAGTTTTTAGCGCAAGTTTGCCGGCCTTATGCGGTGGAATGATATTGATCATATCCGCTTTAAATTTACCCGCCTCGGTCTCAACGACCATTGCGTCAGGGTCAACACCAAGCACCCGGCCGCCCATTTCGCCCATAACCCACTCAATCATCCCCGGTTCTAAATGGTCAGGCATGGTGGCCAATTGCTCTTCTGTGTACAGCTTCCGGGCTCCTTCCGGGATACTGAAATTGTACAGACGATGCCATGCCTGCAGCATGTTGACGTCGGTAGTGAAGCGGTTTTTGGAATCAAAAACTAGCACCTTGGCGGTCGGGTTGCCGTGCTCCTTAAGCCACTGAGCCAACAGTCCTGCACGCTCATAAGGCCCCGGCGGGCAGCGGTAGGGGTTTGGCGGAGGAGCAACAACAATAGTGCCACCCTTAGGAACAGCCTTGAGCTGACGAGCCATCAGTTCGGTCTGCTTGCCTGGAATCCAGGCATGCGGGATCTTGGTATCGGCAATCTCTTGATCCAAGCCTTCGATAGCATCGAAATCGAAGGAGATACCGGGAGCAACAACCAGCTTGTCATAATTAATATTGCTGCCACTAGCAGTACGAACGCGCTGCTTGTCGAAGTCGATCCCGATCACTTCATCAAAGATGAAGTTGACACCATATTTGTCGCGAAGAGCATCATAGGTAATAGTGATGTCATCCATCGAAATGTGACCGGTGATCACCTCGCTGGAGCCATAAGGGCGTAAATATTTACGGTTTTTCTCGATAATGGTGACCTTGATGCCTTCGTCTGCCAAGCGTAGGTACTTGGAAAAGGTCGCACCGCCGACACCGCCGCCGATGACGACAACATGGGGTTGGGCAGTAGCAAAGGCTGTTTTACCGTTCAGGCTCACCCCGGCGAGTGTGCTAGCGCCAAGTAGTTTTAAAAAATCACGACGTTCGATGGCAGTCATTGTTGGCCTCCGCGCTCTTTAGGGAATTGGGCAAAGTATTCAGCCATGGCACGAATTTCTTCATCAGAGAATGCCATTGCAATAGGACCCATTAGGGTACCGGGACGAGAGCCATCAGCAAAAGCTTTCATAGCGCTGATGAAATGCTCCTCAGACATGCCGGCCAGCGGCATAAAGGCGGAGTTTTCGATATAACCATGTGTACCATGGCAACCGGCACAGGTCTGTGCAGCCATCTCGCCTGACACCTTGCCGGCCTGCGCCGTGCCAAGGCCAGTCAGACCGATGACAATCAGCAGTGCTTTGGAAACTTTATTCATGGTGTGTGCCACTCCTGTTTCAAGCGTTACTAATGCAGGCCTACCATTCAATTTGATGCCTGCTCTAGCAATGGCTCATTAAAAGTTAAAAGCGTGGTCGAGTTTTTATGAGCCATAAAATTATTAGCCATGCACCTCAGTTGGTGAGGTGCATGGCAATTAATGGTTTACGTCATGATCGTATAGATACCGAAGGCGAAGTAATGAATCATCCAGATCACTAAGGACGCGATAGCGATGTTGCCCAGTCGGTTAACCGCTGGGGAGGGTGTGTACATGCTGGCTGACTGGCCTGCCTTCCAGGCTACGGTCAGCAGGTAACCCACTACCAGTGTGCCCATCACGCCGAAGGTCAGGAAGAACAGCAGCGTGGAATACCAATCCATATTGACGAGGTAGTCCAGTGGGTTGTAGCCGTGCTGACCATAAATAATGGTCCAACGAACCGCCTCGCGCATGGCAGCGACCACGATTAGCGCGACGGTACCGACTGCCAGGATGCTGTAGCCCCAAAGGCCTTGATCGAGCTTGCGACCGAGGATGTTAGGAAGGAATACAGTAAACAGCAGTACGGCTACGGTGCCGATTACCCATGGCGAGAAGGCAAATCCGGACATCGCCTCGGGGAGGGTGGCCATCCAGATACCCAGGAACACCAGCGATACGACACCGCCGATAATGGCCATCTTCTGGGCCAGCGAGCCGACCCAGTTCAGATAGCCGTGGTCGGCATCCTCACGTGCCTGTAGGTATCGGCGGTAGGCCAGCAGCCAAGCGCCGGTTACCGGAGCGGCTAGGGCGATGAGGAAGCCAAAACGCCAGATGTTGTAGTCATGGATTTTGGTGCCGCTGGGATCAATGACGCCATTAGGGGCATACCACTGCATCCATTGATCCGGTGACAGCATCTGCACGGCAAGAACGTGCATGATAAAGCCGACCACCAGCAGCAGCAGAACGGAAGCAATCATTGAACCCGGACAGCTGGTCTTGGCCCCATCAGCGAGTTTCGGATTGCGTGCATAAAACACGAACAACAGATATGTAGCCAAGATCAAGATGACGATGAACGCGATTACCCACCATGCTGACAGAACGTTAGATGTGTACCAGAATGGATCATAGATCACCTGCACAAACAGTAGCGGAGCAACGCCCAGCACGATTGCCACGGAGATAGCGACCTTGACGGTCATCAGCATGGCGGCAGCCAGACGACGTTTATAAGCGTCATTACCAAAGGACCCCCAAATGGCTAGGCCGGAAGCGCCCAGCATGATATGCACGGCGGCGATGTGTAGGGCCCAGGTCAGCACCCCCAGCACCAGGAACAGGATCGGATGGGCGGGGACCCCCATAGGGTCCCGAAGGGCATAGAGCATTGATGCATCCATGGATTACTCCTCCACAGTGTTTTGAGCAACGGCCGACTTCGCGGCTTGATAACGAGCGACGACGCCAGGGTCATTCAGGCTGGCCAGGTAAAGTGCCAATGCCTCTGCTTCGTCATCTTTCAATGGAATTCTCGGCATGTACAAAGTATTACCTGTGGCCAGTGCACCTAGCAGATAGGTTTTGATGCGCTCGTAATCACCGATGCCACCTAGGTAATTCACCATTGGACGAATACCAGTTTCGGACAGCGAGTGACAGTTCGTGCAGGTAGTGATCGCCAGCGTGCGACCGACTTCATGTGCGTTTTTGTAATTAATCTCTCGCTGGGATTCTGGCCAAAATACCGCCGTCTTGGTAAAACCGTGTTCCTCGATAGCCGGGATCTCTGATTTGACATTCATGCCTGGCACATCGCGACCAATGATCTGGTTTCCATACACGTACTGACCAGCCACCCACGGCTTGCGAATAGACTCACGAATGGTCTCACCCGGCCACAGTCCCAGCACCAGGATCGCAACAGTGGCGATGGAGGCGACGGTTGCAGTAACAAACTTCGGTTGGATCAGGGTGACGATAAAGTACGCCATGATCAACGCGAGAACCGTCAACACCATCGGAATGAAGGATTCCGGCACGCGGTTTTCATACACGAGGTATGCACTCTCCGGCAGCGTGTTCATATACCACATGAACATTAGCGAACCCGCAATAACGGAGCCGATGCCGAGGATGGAAAGGCGAGTAACCAGCCAGCGCTTGAATACCTGGTCCTTCAAGCCAGCTGCAACAATGCCACCAACCACAGCTGCCATGGTAAACATGAATGCAGTGCGCACCGCCAGCGAGGCAAAGGTGTGCTCCCCGTAGAAAGCATTGAGGTAGCCACCATCGGTGAACCATTTCTCTTGGCCGGGCCACATCATGAACGACAGAATACCGATAATGATTACCATTGTGCCGTACGATGCGATACCAAAGATTACGGCAATCTTCATATGCGTTTTAACGCTCACCTTGCCGACCAGGTACACGAGCATGTAGATACCGATAACCTCGATGACAAAGAACACCCACTCAGTAGCCCATTTCCAAACGAAGGTGTGGATCAAGGCGGAGATACCCCTTGGACTGCCAACTGTGGTGGAGTACCAGATGCCTGGCCCGGTGATGGACCCCAGCACATACGAAAAAACCAGCAGGAACAGACCGTATTTCTTGATGAACTCGATCAGTTCCGGCCGGTTGTCTCGATAGCCGATATAGGCTAGGACAGCGAACAGAATCGCCGCGCCCACCGAAGTATGCGAGAAGAGGACGTGGAGCGTGGCGATGACGCCAATGATCCAGCCGCTTCCGATACCGGGTTCGTACCACATGGGATACAGACCAATCATATCCATGTTCAAAACCCCCTTGTGTTCATGGATCGAGAATGCCGGGCCGCTAGCAGAGATGTGGCTAATGTCACAGCGCGTTCCCCGACAGCTTTCCTAACTAATTCTACATAAGTGTGACTTGCTGCATAATTATTTTTTATCAAAATTTAGATTCAAGTTATGCAGTGTTGTCATGTCGCCACGCCATCGATCGATTGGGTGGTTTCATTTGCAACTTAGACTTTAGTGTAGACCATTAGTTCAGCTCATCAGAGCTGCATTGTCGTGTTCATGTTGAGAGGGATATGAACTTGTGTTCAAGTGAGATAAAACGATGCGTTACTGTGATACTGAGTCAGTCTGATCCCGTGAAAGATCGTTTTTGCTGGGCGTGGGGAGACAGGGCATGTGGGGGGGCAGTATGCAGGTAGTAAGGTTTTTCTCATCGATATTGCTGCGCTGGACTTCCCAATGCTGTCCTCGGCCAACTAGTGGCTGTTGAGAGTTACCCTCTCCGCAGACTTGGAGGCGCTGGTGGCTATGTCGTCTTACTCAAAGGTAAGTCGGCGAGGGTCGAGTCAGCAAAGGTGTGGCGGTGGAGGTTAATGCTGGTTGGCGATGATAAGGAAGTGGGGGGCGTGACGGGTGGAAATCCGGGGTGGGCAGGTTGATGCACGCCCCGGGGCGTTTGATCACGTACCGATCTTGCGGATGCCGTCTTCGGTGCCGATGATTAGCAAGTCTGCAGGGCGCAGCGCGAACAAACCAACGGTGACGATGCCGGGGATGTTGTTCAGCTCGTCCTCGAGCTTGGCCGGCTCCATAATCTCTAAGTTGTGTACGTCTAGGATCTGGTTGCCGTTATCGGTAACAAAGCCTTCGCGGTAGACTGGCTGTCCACCGCGTTTAACCAGTTCGCGGGCGATCATGCTGCGGGCCATTGGGATGACTTCGATTGGCAGTGGGAAGCTGCCCAGTACCTCAACCAGCTTGCTCTGGTCGACCACGCAGACAAACTTGTCAGCCATGTGAGCGATGATTTTCTCGCGAGTTAGCGCCCCACCGCCACCTTTGATCAGTTGTAGGTGCTGATTGGCCTCGTCGGCGCCATCTACGTACACCGGGATGTCGCTAACCTCGTTTAAGTCTAACACGCGGATACCATGCGCCTTTAGGCGCGCGGTACTTGCCTCCGAACTAGAGACCGCACCTTCGATCTGGTTTTTTATGCCGGCCAGCGCATCGATAAAGAAATTGACCGTCGAGCCGGTACCCACGCCGACCACGGTGTCGGGGATAATATATTCAAGGGCCGCTTCGGCGGCCTGTTTTTTTAACTGGTCTTGGCTCATGGGCCTGAATCTCCTGATTTTATTGAGCGTTCTGTGGAGAACGTTCCTGAATGTCAACCGATCATGGTAACGCGAAGTCGATGTCTTGTCATGCGATTTGGCGCGGCAGGTGGCTGTTTTTCGATGGGTTCTTTCGTTCGGCGCTGTAACGCGATAAGTTAGCCGGCTAACCAAATTATATGAGCTAGACACAACCCATGGATCCACGGTTGACCGATTATCTTGAACGCATTCTCACTGCCCGCGTGTATGACGTGGCCATCGAATCGGCACTGGATCATGCCACTCTGCTTTCCGGACGCTTGGGCAACCGAGTATTGCTCAAGCGAGAGGACACACAGCCAGTGTTCTCTTTCAAGTTGCGAGGCGCCTACAACAAGATCCATCGGCTGTGGCGGGAGACCGGTTTGCCCAATGGTGTGATTGCAGCGTCGGCGGGAAATCACGCTCAGGGTGTAGCACTGGCGGCCCAGCGACTTGGCTTGCGTGCCGTGATCGTCATGCCGGTTACTACTCCCAATATCAAGGTCGATGCCGTGCGCCGTCGCGGCGCCCAAGCTGTATTAGTCGGCGATACCTTTGATGATGCCTACGCCCATGCTTGCGATCTGGCGATCGAGGAGGGCTTAGAGTATATCCCGCCCTATGACGACGAGGATGTAATCGCTGGACAAGGTACCGTCGGCGCAGAGATTTTGCGCCGTCATCCCGACCCTATCCACGCGATTTTCGTGCCAGTTGGCGGCGGCGGGTTGATTGCGGGGATTGCTGCTTACGTGAAGGCCTTGCGCCCTGAGATCAAGATCATCGGAGTGGAGCCGGCCGATGCCGGTTCACTGTACGCTGCGCTCCAGGCCGACGAGCGGGTAGTTCTTGATCAGGTCGGATTGTTTGCCGATGGGGTGGCGGTTAAGCAGATCGGTGAAAAACCATTTGAGGTGGCCCGCATGGCAGTGGACGAAGTGATACTGGCTACCACCGATGAGATGGCTGCAGCTATCAAGGATATCTTCGACGATACGCGCAGTATCACCGAAGCGGCTGGTGCTTTGGCACTGGCCGGGCTGAAGAAATACGTTGCGCGCGAGGGTATTAAGGGGCAGACCCTCATCGCCATTACTTCTGGCGCGAATATGAACTTTGATCGACTGCGCTTTGTGGCCGAGCGGGCCGAGATCGGCGAGCAACGCGAAGCTTTGTTTGCGGTCACCATCCCCGAGCGTCCCGGCAGCTTTCGAAGCTTTTGCGAACTCATTGGCCGCCGTCAGATTACCGAGTTCAACTACCGCTATGCTGACCCGGACGAGGCTCAGATTTTCGTGGGCATCAAGCTCGACGGCGCCGCCGAGCGGGAAGCCATGGCCGTCAAACTTAGACAAGCCGGTTACGCAGTAGTGGACCTGACCGACAACGAGATGGCCAAGCTGCATGTCCGTCACATGGTGGGTGGGCATTGCCCGACTATTCAGGACGAGGTGGTTTACCGTTTCGAATTTCCGGAGCGTCCTGGCGCACTGCTGCAATTCCTGAATAGCCTCGGCACCAATTGGAACATCAGCCTTTTCCACTACCGTAATCATGGTGCCGATTACGGGCGGGTGCTCGCCGGTATTCAAGTGCCGCAAGCCGAGCGCCCACAGCTTAAGTCCTACCTTGAAAAGCTTGGCTATCCGCATTGGGAAGAAACCGACAACGAGGCATTCCGGCTGTTCCTCTCCTGATTCCGGTTATTCACAAAAGTTGTGGATAGTTTTGTGGGCAAACCTAGTGAAACTGCTAAGAAAAGTGACGGGTCAATGAGTTAGCCGACTGGTCAAAATCTGGTCACCGTTTGTCAATATGTTGGTTCTTTCTCTTGCACGTTTTTCGCAGATTCAACTCACAAGTGCAACGGGTGGGTTGATTTCGAAAAATACCTGATTTCTATCGCACCCACGCTCTGCGTGGGTGCGCAGTCTCGTGGCGCTCTGCGCTGTAACGGGCACTTAGGACGCGGAGCGTCCTTAGGATGCGTTCCCACGCGGGAGCGTGGGAACGAGAGGGAATCTCTGACTGGTTAAGTTCGGCTTTTATGAGGGCGTAACTGATCTCGTTGTTTTTGGGTAAGCTGTATAGACACTCATCAGTGCTTCTCGTTCTTGGCGGAACGAAAGGCATAGCTGCTAACGCAGCTTACCCTCCACTCCCACCGGTTGAGTTGCGCTTACAAGTTGAATCTGCCTACTGATCTTCCTCTTCCACATTTCCCGCACGAGAAAAACCCAGTAGCCGCTGCTCCCATCACTGGTATTCATCCTAAGGAATGGGAACAGTTACCCACAGTTTCTGTGGATAACTTTGTGGGTAAGTCGGTTGAAACTGGCATTGATGGCGGCGTATCAAGGTTTTAACTGATTGGTCATATTTTGATCAGCCTAAACAGACCGAAGAAATTATATCGCGATAACATATTGATTTCAAAGCTTTTTGATAAGCGCGAACGCGCTATTCACTGACGACTTGTCCAGCCTTATTGGACTTATATTTAGGCAGCGATCTTTCGCAATTTGTGGGCGCTTTGTTGTGGATAAGGTGAGGAAACGTCGCCAAATGACTCTCCCAGCAGGGAAAAACCAGACTGGTTGAATTTTGGCCAAATCGTGGCGGCAGCGCTGACCTTATCTCGCAAGAGGTTTACACGCCCTGCTTTTCCAGTTCAAGAATGTGCTGCCATTCAGCTTCACTGACCGGCATAACGGACAAGCGATTACCCTTGCGAACCAGCGGCATGTCCTGCAGGGCCGGATCTGCGCGCATTTCGTTGAGCGTGATGACTCGGCTGGTGTGACGGACGTACCGTACGTCTACCCGGTACCAGCGCGGTTTTTCCGGCGAATCCTTGGGGTCGTAATATTTGCTCTCCGGGTTATAGGCGGTATCGTCGGGATAGCCCTCGCGCACTACTTCCATAATGCCAACAATACCCGGCACTTTGGTGTTGGAATGGTAGAAGAAGACCTGGTCACCCAGCTTCATCTGATCGCGCATCATGTTACGGGCCTGGTAGTTGCGTACGCCATCCCAGGGTTCGACACCCACGCGCTTCAAGTCATCAATGCTGAACACGTCGGGTTCGGATTTCATCAGCCAATAAGCCATGTATCGTCCTCGTAGCCAACATTTGGGCGCGGGATTTGCAGCCCACGTTCGGTCAGAATGCAGTCGAGCGGCACATCCCAGTCGGCATGTGGCAGCGCGGGGCAGCGCTGGATCTCAAAGGCGACTCCAACCAGTAATGGTGGGCCAGGGCGGTGCCGGATGTGTTTAAGCGTTCGGTCATAAAAGCCGCCACCCATGCCGAGGCGGTTGCCAGCCGCATCGAAGCCGACCAATGGCATCAGAATTAGATCGAGTGCGACGGCCTTACGACGGGTATAGGTGACGGGTTCACCAATTCCGAATCGGTTCGGCCTTAGAGGGCGGCCCGGTTGCCAGGGGGCAAATAACAGCGACTTGTCGGGTTGCAGGCAGGGGAGGTAAAAAGTTTTGCGAGAGCCCTTGCGCGCTTGCTTAAGCAGACTTCGCAAGTCTACCTCGCCGTCATGGGGCAGATAAAGGGCGACATGCCTTGACGCTTGCCAGGCAATGGATTGCGTCAGATGGGTCAGGATGCGTTGTTGGCGGAACAGCCGGTCGAAGCCTTGCAGATTGTTGCGGGCGGCGCGCAAATAGCGGCGCAGTGCTTGTCGATGGGCGAGTGTATCGGAGATAGTCATGCTGGAAGAACTTGGGGTCTTCCAGGGCGCCGTTGCAAGCTCATCGACCTTGAACCGGATAGGTTCAAGTTGGAGGTTGCGCAGGCAAATTAGGCTTTCCGACAAGCGGACATGCACACAATGCCATGTGGCTTCCCCCAGTGTCTGTGATCAAGGCTCAAGGGAATGTGAACCTGCTGACAAACGTCCCAGAAGACGAAATTTAATTTAGCCTATTTCATAGGGTTTTTGCAATCTTCGATGACGCGGTCGATTTCCTCTACGAGCATCTCCAGCCGTTTGGTCATATTCGTGTCCAGTTGCCCCTGTTTTTCACGCAACTCTAGCAAGTCGTGCGTGATGTTGAGCGCCGCCAGAACGGCAATGCGGTCGGTGCCAATCGCCTTACGCGCCTGATGGATTTCACGCATGCGTTCGTTCAGGTATTGGGCCGTCCGGTAAAGTATTTCCCGCTCTTCCGGTGGGCAGACGATGCGGTATTCCTTGTCCAGAATAGTGATGTTCACACTGTCCGTGGCATTACTCATGGGGTAGATCCTGCTCTATTATCTTGATGCGCTCAAGAATTTCCGAGATCCGTTGTTCCGCCTCATCGAGCTGATTACGCAACAGTAACTTCTCGTGGCGCAATGCATCAAGTTGGCTCAGTAGGGCGGAATTATCACTGTGTAGCTGCCGGCAAAGAGCTATCAGCGCATAAACCTTTTTCTCGAGTTCTGTCAGTTCCATTCCGGAGAGAGCTCCGACCCACCTCGATGAATGTGTGAAAGTTTAGCACCGCTATTAGAAAACATAGTGATCTCTATGTGGCTAGCAGGGCCGTATATAACAAGCAGTGATAGGATACAGAATTAACTTGAATTGCGAAGTCGAAAAAAGGTTATGCAAATAAACTGTTTCCAACGAGTCAGTGAGGAACTCGACAAGGCGGGTGCTCCGCTAGATGCGGCCGAGGCTCAGGGCGTGCTTTTTGGCTTGTTTGCTAGCAAGGGAGCAGTGAGCGAGCATGACTGGCTAAGTGAGCTGGTACCGGAAAGCCATAAGATTGGCCGTTTCCATCAGCCGGGACTGAAAGCCATGCATGCAGAAGCTATATCCCAACTGGCTTCGGGTGAGAACATGGGTATCGACCTATGTCTTCCGGATGACACGGCCCCTTTCGAGGAGCGTCTCAATGCGCTTCGTGGTTGGTGCCAGGGCTATATTTACGGCTTTGGTGCCGGTGGTGGCCCGGTCCCCAATAAATTGCCGGCTGATGCCCGGGAGGTGTTTGAGGACATTATGCAAATTAGCCGGCTAGATGCTGATAGTAGCGAGTCGGAGGACAACGAGCAGGCCTACATTGAGCTGGTCGAGTATCTGCGGGTGGGGGTGGTTGTGCTGCATCTGGCACTGCATCCGGGTATCGAATTGCCTGACTCCGATCAGCGTCTGCACTGACTCTCTGGTCTTTCGGTATTGGTAAATGCAAGAACATATCCGTCGTCGCAAGAAGCTGCTCAAGATTCTTGGTTCTCGTTCACTGGCAATTCTGCCGGCGGCGAGCGAACAGGTCCGCAACCGCGACAACCTGCACCCTTTTCGTCAGAACTCGGATTTTATCTACCTGACGGGATTACATGAGCCCAATGCGTTCATGGTGCTGGTGCCGGGGCGTAGCGAAGGCAGCTACCTTTTGTTCCTGCGTCCTCGCGATCCTGAAGTAGAGCGCTGGGATGGCCCTATGATCGGTTTGGAGGGAGCCGTGCAAGTCTATGGCGCCGATCAAGCCTACCCAGTGGATACGCTGGATCAGATGCTGCTGGAGTTGCTGGAAGGTATCGACACGGTCTGGTTGCCCTTTGAGTCTTCCGAACTGGTCAGTCGCGTCCTTGGCTGCTTTGATCGTTTACGGGCCCGTTCCCGCGCTGGCGTGGTGCCGCCGCGAACGCTGCGGGATCTCTCGCCGCTGATACACGAGCAGCGACTGATCAAATCCGCCGCGGAAATTCGCGCCTTGCGCCTAGCCGCGCAGGTTTCCGCCCGAGCGCATATCGCCGCCATCAAGTCGGTGGCGGCGGGACGTCGCGAATACGAAATTGAAGCCGAACTGCTGCGTTGCATGCGTGCTCATGGCGGCCATCCTGCCTTTCAGCCGATTGTCGCTGGTGGCGCCAACGCCTGCGTGCTGCACTACCGTGCTAACAACAGCGTACTCAATGAGGGCGAGCTGGTGTTAATCGATGCGGGGGTCGAGCTGAGCGATGCCTATGCCGGCGACATCACTCGCACTGTGCCGGTCAGCGGCCGGTTTTCTAAAGCGCAACGCGAAATCTACGAGCTAGTGCTGGCCGCCCAGGAGGCGGCGATTGCCGCCATCCAGCCCGGCGCTGCTTTTGATGCGCCGCACCGAGCTGCTGTGGAGGTGCTCACCGATGGGCTGATCGAACTGAAGCTATTAAAGGGCGAGCGCCGCAAGCTGATCGAGGAGGGTGCTTACAAGCGCTTTTTTATGCATAGCACGGGTCACTGGCTGGGCTTGGATGTGCACGACGTGGGAGACTACAAGGTGAACGGTCAGTGGCGAAGCCTGAAGCCAGGCATGGTGATGACTGTCGAGCCGGGCCTATATATCGGTAATGACAAGGACATCCCCAAACGCTACCGCAATATCGGCATTCGCATCGAGGATGACGTCTTAGTTACCAAAACCGGCCGCGAGGTACTGACTGCTGCTGTCCCCAAATCGGTGGTCGAAATCGAGGCACTGATGGCGGATAGCCATTAACCATGCCGCTTGTGCGGGTTTGCGGTACAGTAATGCGTATTCCAATCGGAGCGAGGCGATGCAGACGGACTTCGAGATCGTCATTGTGGGCGGCGGCATGGTCGGTGGCGTGCTGGCACAGGCCTTGGCGTCTGACGGCTGGCAGGTGGCGGTGGTGGAAGCAGCCTCCAAGGAAGCGAGTCCGAGTTTCGACGAACGGGTAACGGCCTTGTCGGAAGGCTCATGGCGCTACCTATCCAGCTTGGGTTTGGTGACCGAAATAGGCAAGCATGCTGAGCCCATCCGGGAGGTGCGCGTCTCAGACCGGGGATATCTGGGACTGACCCGGATCACCGCCGCGGAAATGGGCGTCGCCGCCTTGGGGCGGGTGGTTGCTAATCGCCATTTGCAGCGCGCCCTGATGAGTCAGCCTGTAGCCAAGCAGATCACGTATATCCAGCCCGCCCGCTTTGTAGGAATGAGTGAGCAGGCTGACTTGCTGAGTGTCGAGATCCGTGAAGGCGAATCGACCCGAACACTCACTACCCGGTTGCTCGTGGCGGCCGATGGCATGAACTCAGCAGTGTGCCAAGCGGTCGGTATCAAGACACGGCAAATCGACTATGAGCAGGATGCGATTATTGCTCGAGTGATGCCTGCGCGGGCCCATCAGGGGATTGCCTTCGAGCGCTTCACCGACAGCGGCCCGCTGGCGGTGCTGCCTATGCACGAAGGGCAGTGCTCTGTGGTGTGGACAGCCTGGCGTGAGCAGTCAGAGTCGCTAATAGCCTTGGATGATGAAACCTTTGGGCAACGGCTGCTTGAGCGATTTGGTTATCGGCTTGGTCGGTTGCGTGTGCAGCCGGGGCGCGAGCGCTATGAGCTCAAGCTCACTGTCGCCGAGTCTCTGGTGGCCGGACGCACGGTAGTGGTTGGTAATGCCGCTCATGGACTACACCCGGTGGCCGGGCAGGGGTTTAACCTCTGCCTGCGCGATGTACGGCTACTGGCGGATGCTTTGCGTCCGGCGAAAACGTCGGAGGATCCCGCTGCCCGCCATGGCGATCCAGGCGATGCCGTGGTGTTGAAGCGTTATGCTGAAAATCGTCAAGCGGACTACCGTAAGATCATCGGCTTAACTGACAGCCTTGTCAGGCTATTCTCAACCCGTTCGGCGCTGACTAACGCGCTGTTGGGCCCCTTGCGTGGCCTGGGACTTGGGCTATTGGACAAGCTGCCACCGCTGAAAGCGCAGCTGGCCCGTACCACTATGGGATTATGAAGATGACAGGCATTCAGGCAGATATTGCGATTGTAGGTGGCGGCATGGTAGGCATCAGCCTGGCCGCCGCACTGGCCCGTGGTGGCATGGATATCGTGGTCATCGAGCAGCAGGAGCCTGCGCCGTTTGATCCGATGCAGCCGCATGACTTGCGTGTCTCAGCTATTAGCCCGGCGTCGCAGGGCTTTCTGGATGCCATTGGTGCTTGGCTGAGACTGACAAAAATGCGCCTATGCCCCTACCGCCGCATGCGCGTCTGGGACAAGTTCGGCAACGGCAGCATATTATTTAATGCAGCCGATATTGGCGAGCCAGTGCTGGGTTACATTGCCGAAAATCGGCTGATCCAGCGCGCTATCTGGGAAGTCGTCGAGCAGAGCGACAATATCCGCATCCTGTTGGGTACACGCCCGGTGTCAATGAGCGTTAACAAGCTATCGGCCGAGCTGGAGCTGGCGAATGGTCAGTCGGTAACCGCTAGGTTGATCGTCGGTGCCGACGGCGCACGTTCCTGGGTGCGCCAGCAGGCGCGTATTGGCGAGACCAGTTGGGACTATGACCAGCATGCCTTGGTAATGTCAGTCAGAACCGAATACCCGCAGCAAGATATTACCTGGCAGCGCTTCACCGATACCGGGCCGGAAGCCTTCCTGCCGCTGCCGGGCCCGCATGGCTCGCTAGTCTGGTATCACCGACCGGACGAGGTGGCTCGCCTTATGATGTTGGATGATGCCGTCTTGCTGGAGGAACTGCAGGCCCGTTTCCCTAAGGAGTTAGGCCGGATTGAGGCAATTGAGGATCGTGGATTTTTTGCCATTCGCCGTATGCATGCTCATCACTATGCCAAGCACCGGGTGGTGCTGGTCGGTGATGCGGCGCACGTTATCCACCCGCTGGCCGGGCAGGGGGTTAATCTCGGCTTTATGGACGCGGCGGCGCTGGCCGAGACACTGCTGGCAGCGCTTGAAACCGGCGCAGACATCGGCAGCCTGCGGGTGCTGCGCCGTTATGAGCGGGCCCGTAAGGGTGATAATCATGCTATGCAATCGGCGATGGATGTATTCCATCACGCCTTCCTGCCGCAGCACCCACCCCTACGCCTGGTGCGAAATCTAGGCTTGAACGTGGTCAATCGCCTTACGCCGCTCAAGCGGCAGATAGAGCGGTTGGCTACCGGTCGCCGCCCAACCTTGCCGTTGCTTAGCCGGGGCCGCTGATCCTGGCTTGCTACCGACCACGCACTATCTTAAGCTTCAGTTGAATCCACGCGGTTCTGTTTGCTACAAATCTGAAAAGAACATTAATCAGGGATTTGCAAGCTGGGCAGAAAGACCGGATAGCCGTCGATTTCACCGCGGCTCAGTGGCTGGTTGTAAAGTCTTTCCAGTGATTCGGGGACCAGCATGTCGGCTGTTTGCCCCCAACAGGCAGTGCCATCGGGATAGAGCAGTAGCAGGTGGCTGCAATAGCGCAGGGCAAGATTAAGATCATGCAGGGTCAGCACAATGCCGCGGCCCTGACGCTGCTTTTGGCGGATCAGATTCAGTACCGCGATCTGGTGGTGCAGATCCAGATGATTGGTCGGTTCGTCCAGCAGGAACACTGCTGGGTCCTGAGTCAGCACCGTCGCGATGGCCAGTCGCTGACGCTCACCGCCGGAAAGCGTGCTCACTGCCCGCTGTTCCATCCCGGCCAGATCAACCTGCTGGAGCGCCTGTCGAGCCAGTTCGATATCTTGGTCAGTTTCCATTTGCCACGGTGAGAGATAAGGATGACGCCCCATCAGAGTTACCTCCAACACGGTGGCCGGAAACTCGTCCTGGCGCTGCTGGAACACTAGCCCGAGCTTACGCGCCACTTGCCGGCGACGCAGGCTGTGGAGAGGGCGGCCGAACAGCGCCACCTCACCGGCCCGAGGTGCCTTGAGCCCGGCTAGCGTGTGCAAGAGGGTCGTTTTGCCGGTGCCGTTGGGGCCGAGAATCGCCCAGCACTCGCCCGGGCGAATATCCAAGTTCAGCGCCGAGGGGTCGGCACGGCCCGGAATATCGACCACTAAATCGCGCACCCTTAGACAGGATGAGTTGCTCATGGCCGCTGGCTACGGTGCAGTAGATGCAGGAAGATCGGCGCGCCAATCAACGCCAAAACGGCGCCGGCCGGCAGCTGCTGCGGAGCGATTACCAGCCGGGCGACCCAGTCGGCCAGCATCACTAAACTGCCGCCGAGTAGGATCGCCGCCGGCAGCACTATCCGGTGATCAGCGCCCATAATCAGCCGGGCCAGATGCGGTGCCAGTAGGCCGACGAAACCGATGGTGCCTGCGGTGATCACTGCCAGCGCGGTGGCAACCGCCGCGCCCAGATAAGCCAGATGGCGTAGGGTGTTGACGTTGACACCCAGCGAGGCAGCGAAAAGCTCGCCGCGCGTCAGGATATTGAGGTTGCGGGCCATTGGCATGGCCAGCAGGCCTAGAATCGCTAAACCGATCAGCGCGATCCACGGCGCCGGTGCGACGGAAAGATCCCCCATCAGCCAAAACAGCATGCCGCGTAGGGCAGTGTCCGGCGCGATCGCTAGCAGCAGGGTGACCACCGCGCCCAGCGCGGCGGCCAACACCACGCCAGTCAGTAGTAACCGATGGCCGGTCCAGGCATGTTCGCCGTGCGCCAGCCCCATGACGAGGGCAAGGGCGGCCAAGGCACCGACGGCCGCGCCCAGATGTTGGGTGAGCAGGGTTCCACCGAGCAGGATGGCCAGCAAGGCGCCCACCGCCGCCCCGCCGGAGATGCCGAGGATATAGGGATCAGCCAGCGGGTTGCGGGTCAACACCTGCACTAATGCGCCGGCCAGTCCCAGCAGACCACCGGCAGCAAAAGCGGCCAGCACCCGCGGCAGGCGCAGCTCCGCCAAAATTTGGCGCTCCAGCGCTGCCTCATGGCCGAATGGCCAGATTAGCCCATGGCTGCCCCAGAATAGATTGCCTGCTAGCAAACCCAGCGCGGTGAGGACCATTAGGCTGAAGCCAAACAAGCGACGCGACTTGGTATTTATCAAATTCACCGCCGAGGAGACCCTGCCTTCAGGCATGGGGAGGAATCGGTGGCATGACCTCCTTTTGCGTAGGTGTATCCATCCGAGCGCTGGAGCAAGCGACAGTAACGCCACGAGACGCCGTCCGCGCTCCCGACTCTGAATGAGCCGGAGACGCGCACAGCCACAGGACCAACATGGACTCCGGCACGCTTGCCATTCGGTACCGCCGCCCGCACCAGGTCGCCCGTGCGGAAGCCATGCACCGTTTTGGAGCGCATCCGGTATCCACGCGGGAAGCCGTGGGCGGCGGTGTTTGTCCTGCTCCTCTGCCCGCGCCCGAACGCTCTGATGCCAAGCACCGGGGCTTTCCAGCTGGACACTGCCGCGACTTCCCCGACACCAAGGGCGTCCAGGGCGTGCGTCTTCGGCAGGCCAAGCCGCTCCCGGTTCCACTTGGTTCTCCCGCCCGTCCAGGCACGGACCTCGAACCCGGCGGCACGCAGTCCATTGAATATCGCCCAACGTGTCGTGTTGACAGCCGCCGCGTCCCGGAGCGGTGTCTTGGCCCTGGCCTGCACCTCCGGGTGACCGAACTCGTCCGCCGTCCGGTCTCCCTTTGCCTGGTTGCACCGGCGGCAGGACACCGCCAGGTTAGACACGCGATCGGTGCCGCCCCGGCTCTTCGGGATGATATGGTCCTTTTCCAGTGGTACGCCCTTCGCTCCGCAGTAGGCGCACCGGCGGCCCCACTTCTCCAGTAGGTACTCCCTAAACCTCATAGCCGAAAAGCTCGCCCCGCTGATATTCGATGCCGCTGATCTCCGGGTTCTGCAGCGCCTGGGTATCGAATCGGGCCAGCTCGATCTCCGCGAAGGTAACCGGAACCAGCCGCCGATACCGCCCTGCCCACGAGAGCACGTTGTCCACCCGGCTCCGCAGAGACGGCGGCAGCCAGCCCTCCAGTCGTCGGCGGTTATCGAAGCGCGGGGCGCGGTAACGCAGATTTGCGTTCCTCCTCCGGCGGCGATACGCAGCCCGCTTCCGCATCCGCTCCCGCACCACATAATCCCGGTGGGCAATCTCTACCAGGTGCAGGGCATGATCTCGAGGGCCTTCTGGCGTCTTCTTTCGGCGCACGACCGCCGCACCCGTGACCTTGCTGCCGGGGTCAAGCTTTAATCCGACGGGCTGCAGTGCGCTCTCCTCCAGCAGCCGGTCCCGGAGCCGAATGGTAAACGGATGCAAGCGATGGACGACCGCTCTTTCCCGTTGAAGCAGCAGCCGGGCGCGCTTCTCGGAGCATGGCATAAGCGGCCTCTTCTTCCGATCCAGCACAAAGACCACAGCAGTATCCCTCCCTTTCGGGACCCCTTACGGGGCCGGTGACGGGTCCGGACGGACTCTTCCGGACCGCTCCCCTCGCCCATGTCGCCGGCCGGCCGTCTGCCCGAAGCCGTTTCGCGCACACCCCAAAGCTTGTCTGCACCTCGGGCTTCCAGGGTCCGGGGCTGGGGAAGCACCCCGGAGTGGGTCTTTGGCCTGCTGACGACGTAGCAGCTTCTTTGCCTTGTCCTTTGGTTCAACTGCTCGGGCTGGTCAACCCCGGACTTGCTTACCGCAAGCCCCCGCCTTTAGGCGTGGGGTGGTTGACTGTCGTCTTTTCCGCACCTGTTCGGCAGCCTCACATAGCACCTCGAGTGCATCAACCAGTCTCGGGCCGGCACGCATGAGTATATCGGGCGGCATGATAATTAGCCCCTCGTGCTTTACGGCTGGCAGGTCAGTCCAGCGCCGCCAGCGATCGAAATCGCGCGCCGGCGGTGAGCTGATGATCACATCTGGTGCAGCGCGGATGACTGCTTCCTCGCTCCAGGTTGGGGTGTCGCCCAGCCCGTCGGTCACGATATTGTCGATGCCACAGCGATCCATAGCTTCGCTGATGTAATGATTCGGGCCGACGGTGATCAGTGGGGTTGGCCAAATCTCGAAAAAGCCCTTGAGACGAGGGCGATGTTGATAAGCATGAGTGATTGCTTCTACCCGGGTTTCGAAGTTTCTGGCCACTTGCTCGGCCGTTTCTTCTTTTCCAGTTAACGTGCCCAGATGGCGCAGCGTGGAGGGCACATCGTCGAAGCGGCGGCCGGGGGAAATCCAGACAGGCAGGCCGAGCTTAAGCAGCCGATCGATCTGGGCGGCGGGATTGCCGTTGTCCCAGGCGAGTATGAGATCAGGTTGCAAGCGCAGGATGGCTTCGAAATTTAGATTCCGATAGTCGCCAATGATCGGTAAGTCACGGGCCGCTGCCGGGTAGTCACTGTGACTGACCACCGCTAGCAAGGCATGTTCGGCTCCCACGGCATACACCATTTCGGTCAGATGTGGGGCCAAGGCCACAATGCGTTCGGCAGGGTGGTCCAGGCAGAAGCGGGTTCCGTCAGGCTGCGGGACGCAGCGCATATCTGCCGCCGCCGGCAGTCCGACGGCAAACCAGCTCAGAACGGCCAGCAGGGCTATTGCGCTTAGCCGGCTCATATCAGTACTCCAATCACGAGCAGGTTGCCCAGCCACAAGGCCAGTATCCTGACCGGCCGGATGAGCAGGATCACGGCCAACGTACCCAGCCACAGCCATGAGCGTTCAGCGTATTCAGATCATTTGCATCGGCTCGCCAGCCAGGCCGCAACCCGGCCGAAGCCAACCAACGAGGTTTGCCAAGGTGTGCATCTAGCTGCATGGCGGTGGCCACCTAAAGCCAGATCAGTAGCATTGGGTTAAAGGTCAATACCGGCCTGCGCCTTTACCCCGGCGCGATAGGCGTGCTTGATATCGCGCATTTCCGTGACGGTGTCGGCCATTTCGATCAGCCTTTTTGAGGCGCCCCGGCCGGTGACTACCACATGCTGCATGGGCGGGCGGCCTGCAATGGTATCCAGCACCCGGTTGCTGTCGAGATAGCCGTAGCTGAGCAGATAGGTTAGCTCATCCAGTACCACCAGATTGTAGCTCGGATCGGCGAGCATAGCCTCCGCTACCGCCCAGCCACGTTCCGCGGAGGCGATGTCCTGATTGCGGTCCTGAGTATCCCAAGTGAAGCCGTCGCCCAGCACATGCCAGTCGACATTTGGTTGATGCTGAAAAAAAGCCTCCTCGCCGGTGTCGCGGCGGCTCTTGATGAACTGGCACACGCCAACCTTAAGCCCATGCCCCAAAGCGCGGGCCACCATGCCAAAGGCCGAGCTGGATTTGCCCTTGCCATTGCCGGTGAGCACCAGCAACAGGCCGCGCTCCTTGTTGGCTTTTTCTATCTGCTTGTCGATAAGGGCCTTTTTGCGTTCCATGCGCTTTTTGTGGCGTAGCTCGAGGGCCGCATCACGCGGTTGGCTCATGGCGGTCAGGCACCTTATGGCTGATAGCGCAGTGTCAGGTAATAGGCTCGACCTGGCTGGTTGTAAGGAATGCCGCCCCAGGCGCGGGTGGTTTCGTAATCCCGATCAAACAGATTATTGATGCTGGCAGCTAATTGCCACTGGCGATTGACCTGATAGCTTGCGCGCAGATCCATCAGCGCGTAGCCGGAAATCCACTCATTGTTAGCAATGTCGTTATAGCTGTACGAGCGGGCAGTGACGGTAGTTCCCAGCGAGAAAGCGCCTAGCTGCCGGTCAATATCGAGCCGGGCAGTCTGTTTGGCGCGGCGGGGCAGGGAGTTGCCGGTTTTGCGGTTTTCTGGTTCCAGCGCCGTGACAGCGGCCCGAAGCAGCCAGTTATCCAGAGTCAGGCCGGCTTCCAGTTCAAGCCCTCGGATACGTGCCTTATTGATATTCTCCGGACGACTATCTGGCGCGCCGGCGGTGGCGATGAGGTTGTTGATTCGGGTCTCGAATGCCGCCATGTCGAGATACAAACCGCCAACTTGATAGCGCAGGCCCAGTTCCGCACTACGCGATTTTTCCGGTTTTAGGTTAGGGTTGCCCTGATAACTACCCCAGGCGCCAAAGCTCTGATAAGGCCAATAGAGGTCATTGAAACTAGGTGCTTTGAAGGCGGTGCCCCAGGAGGCGCGGCCACGCAATGTGTCAGTCAGGTCATGCCCCCAGGCGAGCTGGCCGGTGGTATGGCCGCCGAATTGCTGGTTGTCATCATGACGCAGGCTGCCGGTCAGATCATGTCCGGCCAATCCGGTTTGCAGCATGGTGTAAACGCCGGTATTGTCACGGCGGTCGCGATCAAGTTTTGGATTGCGGCTGGAAACATGATCGCGCTGCCAGTCGATGCCGGCGGTTAGCCGAGTTCGCTCGCCCAGCTCGATATCATGACGCCAGTCGGCCATGTCGCGGCGGGTGTCGAAGCGGGAGAAAAAATCATTGTCGCCGTAGTTATCACTTTCGTCGCGGCTTTGCGATAGTGTGATCTGACTGTGCCAGCGATCGCTAAGATGGCCGCGCAGCCCGCCTTGCAGCGCCTGCTGAACAAAATCGCTGCGGTTGACAAAGCCGTCGTAGTTCGTGCGACCCTGGGCGCGTAATAGGTTACCGAAAACTTCCAGTCCGTTGTCGAATTGATGGCTGATCTGGCCAGATAGGGCAGTGTTGCGATAACCATCGCGGTCATCATCGCCTATCCGGTCGAGCACATTGATGCCGTCAGTCTGATAATGGCTGGCTGAGAGTGCGTAGCGGGTCTGGGCATTGCCGCCGGACAGGCCGGCGCCGACTTCACGGGTTTTAAATGAGCCGATCCGGCTGTAGGCTTTAAAGCGCGGCGGGCCAGCCTGCCCCTTGCGGGTGAATACCTGAATTACGCCACCCACGGCATCCGAGCCGTATACGCTAGTGCGCGGCCCGCGTACGATTTCAATTCGCTCGATTTCCGAAACCGGAAGGAACTGCCAGGCCGCACTGCCCAAGGTGGCCGAACCCATGCGGACACCATCGACCAGCAGGAGCGCATGACCAGAATTGCTGCCACGCAGGTAAATACTGGTGGTTTTACCAAAGGAGCCATTATCGCTGCTGTCCACCCCAGCGCGGCCACGCAGTAAATCGGTGAACTGCATCGGTTGCAGGCGCTCGATTTCCTCACGGTCGATAATGGTAACCGAGGATAGCGATTCGTCGACAGTTTGTGCGGTCCGCGTGGCTGTGACGACGATCGGCTCCAGTTCGCTGGCCAACGCGTAGTGGCTTGAGGAAATAAGGATCATACTGGCCAATAAAGTGGCTGCTGGCAGTTTGCGAGTTTTCATGTTTATACTCCTGCGCGCCACCCGCACGCATTCGGTAAAGTTTTCAGAGATGGCGTTCGGGCCGGTCTCCGGACGCGCGCTTGCGCTTAGATTAGCCAGGTGATCCCGCATTAGCTTTCCATTTTCCATTCCTTTTGAGGCGGACAGTGGTCTTGTGATGCTGGATCAAGATGCTTACCGTTGCGGGGGCAATACAGACTTTCGAAGTGGATTCTTCGGCATCTGCTTCCCGTTTAACCTAGTTTTTCAGGAACCCGAAATACATTTGCTTGCGCCCCGTTTGCCGAGATGAAAAGCATTCAATGGCGAGGCTTGTCAGGGCGTCGATTATAGATTGTCGTTGGGTCAAGTCCACCCGGACTATGCGCAACCAATTCATGGTTTTGTTGAGTTATATTGTCTGTCTGTTGGACTCGCTGCAGGTAAAGAGGAGATCATGTCACGTTGGTTGATTATTGCTGGAGCGATTCTGATTCTGATCGGGGTAATACTGCACTACGCCCCTTGGTTGCTTAACTGGTTTGGGCGCCTGCCCGGCGACATCCGGATTGAGACCGAGAACGGCCGGATTTTCATCCCCCTTACTTCCATGCTGATTGTCAGCGTCCTGCTAAGTGTGGTGCTCAATCTGTTTTTCCGGCGTTGAATGTGGAATAAGGTCAATGGCGACATTGAGCCGTTTATGAGGTGAGGGATAGCTATAAAAAACCCGGCTTATGATGGGCTTTTTTTAGTATTCAAACTGTGCGTGATAAGGCCTGCTTAGCTTATGGACCGCATCGACCAGCACCTTCACATTATGGGGATCGACATGCTGATGGATGCCGTGGCCAAGATTGAAGACGTGCCCACTGCCGACACCATAGGAAGCCAATACCTTGGCGACCTCGGCTTCAATGATCTCCGGAGAGCCATAGAGTACACTGGGATCAAGGTTGCCCTGTAGGGCAACCTTATCGCCCACTTTGCGGCGAATAGCGCCTATGTCTGCTGTCCAGTCGAGCCCAATGGCATCACAGCCGCTAGCGGCAATATCTTCGGCCCAAGCGCCACCACCTTTGGTGAAGAGGATAACGGGCACCTTTCGACCTTCGCTTTCCCGGTTTAAGCCGGCCACAATGCGGTTCATGTACTGTAGGGAGAACTCCCGGTATTTGTCGGGAGAAAGCACGCCGCCCCAGGTATCGAAAATCTGAACCGCTTGTACCCCAGCGGCGATCTGCGCGTTTAGGTATAGTACGACCGCGTCGGCCACCTTTTCTAGCAGCTGGTGCAGCAATGCCGGTTCGGCATACATCATGCCCTTGATCTTGGCGAAGTCCTTGGTGCTGCCGCCCTCAACCATGTAGGTAGCGAGCGTCCAGGGGCTACCGGAGAAACCGATCAGCGGCACCCGGCCGTCCAGCGCGACTCGAATGGTGCGCACAGCATTCATGACATACTGTAACTCCCCCTCTGGGTCGGGAATGCCAATGGCTGCCACATCAGCCGCCGAACGCACTGGTTTGTCGAATACTGGGCCTTCACCCTGCACAAAGCGCAGGCCCAAGCCCATTGCATCGGGAATGGTCAGGATGTCTGAGAACAGGATGGCCGCATCCAGTTCGTAGCGCTCCAGCGGCTGCAGGGTTACCTCACAGGCTAGGTCGGCATTCTTGCACAGGTCCATGAAACTGCCGGCCCGAGCTCGGGTCTCGCGGTACTCAGGTAGGTATCGTCCTGCCTGCCGCATAATCCATATTGGTGTTTGGTCAACCGGTTGCCGCAACAGCGCGCGGAGGAAGCGATCGTTCTTCAGGGCAGGCATAGTCATGTTTGAATTCCCAGATAATCGAAGATTATTACGAAGGCTTCGTTACGCCCTTCAACTATTGCGGTCACAAACGGGCTAGAACCGCTCGCCATGTCACCGCCGCTAAATCCATTTGACGATGGTATTGGCTTTAAGCACGCTTTTGAACCTTGGGATTAACTCTTGAGCGGCGACGTGCAATGCGTTTATTCAGATGAGTTGCAACGCACTCGACGCTAGTGATCTGACCGTGTTTACCAACGATTTTGATCAGTTGGTGGTAAGAGTTAGCTGCGTTATGTCTGTAAGCACGGGGTAAGCACGGGTCACTTTTCCCCGGCACTTTGGCGCAATGCGCTTCGCGTGCAGTCTATGGCAGCATCGCTATCCGCAAGGATTACGGCTTTTCCCCGGCCAAGTGAACGAACTGTTCGTTCGCTGCAGGCACAGCAATCAGGCGATGGATCTGACAGATTAGGAATGGCAG
>Ga0209836_100044_pt1 | contig 26183 bp, 29 predicted proteins | sample ElbSprsedimmetaG_FD_184147 | JGI IMG/M metagenome (GOLD analysis project Ga0209836, IMG submission 184147) | Hot spring sediment bacterial and archeal communities from California, USA to study Microbial Dark Matter (Phase II) - Elbow Spring... ... | reverse complement strand
CGCTACAGCCCCCCTTCCCCACCCCACGGGTGGTTCTCGAAGCCTACCCCCTGCCGGAAGGCGAAGAAAAGGGGGAAACCTACGCCGCATGGGGGAGCGTCCTCGGCGAGGAAGCACGGGACACGTTGTGGGTATTTGCCTTAGAAATCCTCGCCTACGCCCTCGTCAACCGTCCCGCCGCACCGCTTCGGCAAGCTCTTCTCGGTACCGGACTCGTAAAGGACGTTTACGCCTACGTAGAGGCGGACGTTCGCCAGCCCTACTTTGCCCTCGTGGGCAAGGGAATACCGGAAGGGCAAGCCTTTGCCTTTTTCGCCGCCGCGCGCGACGCCGTGGAACGCCTCGTCCGCGAGGAGATCCCTCTAGGGCTGCTCCAGGCGGCTCTCACGCGCAAGCTCTTCGAGCTTCGGGAGGCCGACACGGGGAGCTACCCGAAGGGACTCGTCTACCTCCTCGAAGCGCTTCGCAGTTGGCGGTACGACGGCGATCCCTTGGAACCTCTCAACTTCTCCGCCGTGCTGGAGGACATCCGCATGCGCACCCCCGCGGGATTCTTTACCGACCTCCTCTCCCGACTCTTCCTTCGGGGGACGCATCAGGCGCTCGTCGTCCTCGAACCCAAACCCGGCCTCGCCCAGGCTAAGGAGGCGGCCCTTACCTCCGTCCTCCGCCACTCCTTTGCGAGCCTTTCCCCATCCGCACAGGAGGAACTGCGTCGGCGCACGGCCGAGCTTATGGAAAAGCAGCGGACGCCCGACCCGCCAGAAGCCAAGGCCCTCCTTCCCCGCCTCGCCATCCACGACGTACCGCGATCCGCTCCTAAGGTCCCCACGGAGGTCATCCGCGAAGGTTGCGGGGTGATCCTCCTGCACCCGATTCCTACCCGACGGATTGCCTACGTATCCCTGTACGTGTCGCTCGCCTCGCTCGCCCCCGAAGACCTCTTCTACGCGGGCCTTCTTCCCTCCCTCCTCGGCCGCATGCCGACGGAGGCGCACGACGCCGAGACGCTGGCCGAACTCCTCGATCGCCACACGGGCGGCGTAAACGCGTCGATTGCGGTCTACGAGCGGGCGAAGGGGAAACCGGAACTTCACCTGGCACTTCGGGGCCGTGCCTTGGCCGAAGAGCTTCCCCGTTTGGCGGGGCTCATGGAGGAAATCGCCACGGGGACGCGTATCTCCGCGTTCCCCCAGTTCGCCGAACGTCTACGCGAGAGGCTCGCCCGACTGGAATCCGACCTCGTTCCGCGCGGGCACCTCGTCGCCTCCCAGCGCCTTCTCGCACAGATGAGTCCTGCGGCCGCGGTCCTAGAGCGGACCGGCGGCGTGGAACACATCCTCTGGTTGCGGGCGCTTCTCGAAAAGGGGGAAGAGGCGCTCGCCGCGGCCGCCCGGGAAACGGAGCGCGTCTACCGCGAGCTCTTCCGCGTTCCCGCCGTCGTCTCCTTTACGGCGGACCCCGACCTTGTGGACACCGTCCGGACGGCGTTTGCGCCCCTTCTCGCTTCCCTTCCGAACCGGGAACCGGCGGAGGGTGTGCTTCCCGCGCTTTTGCCCGCCGCAGACGAGGCTCTGCTTTCCGCTGCGGACGTGTTTTACGTCGCCAAGGGACTCGATCTCGCGCCTCTTGGGTACGAGCACCGCGGTTCTGCCTACGTCCTCGAGCAGCTCCTCCGCCTCGAGTACCTCTGGAACCGCGTGCGCGTAGAAGGCGGGGCGTACGGTGCGTTTGCCCGCATCGACCGTCTGGGCCGCCTCGTGATGAGCTCGTACCGCGATCCCCACCTCGAAGAGACGATTCGCGTCTACGATGAGGCGGTGTCCTTCCTCCGGGAGGTCGACCTCGGGAACGAGGACATGCACGACCTCATCTTGGGCACGATCGCCCGCCTTGACCAACCCCTCAGCCCCTCCCTTCAAGGAGAACGCGGCGACGCCGAATACTTTTCGGGGATTACGCCCGAAGAGCTCGACGCACGGCGGGCTGAAGTCCTTGCGACGACGCCGAAAGATCTGCGGGCGTACGCACCTTACCTTGAGGCGTTTGCCCGCGAAGGACGCGTCGTCGCCCTAGGGCCCAAGGACGTGCTCATCGCCCACGGACGGTTTGTCCGGCACACGAACCTTTTGCCCGGGGGAAAAGGCTTTTAGGGATGTGCCTTTTGCGCGAGGGGAAAACGTACGGTGACGCGCCACCCCTCCCCTTCGGCCTCCGGGGGATCGACGCGGGCTCCACCTTCGTTGAGGAGGCGTGTGGCGAGGACAAAGAGGACCTCCTCGGCCTCCAGACCCTGCCCCAACGTGGATTCTCCCGGCGGCGCACTCCGGGGCACGGGGCCCGTTCCTCCCAGCCGCAAAAACGCCTCTTCTTCCTTCGTTCCGCTCACAAGGGAGGGGAAGGGGTCGCCGAGCATCTGAAGCCAGGTGAGCGCGAGGTGCAATCCGATTTCCAGGCGAAGCGGATCCCCGCGTATGAGGAGCGGTTTTTGCGGCAAGGCGACGGCGAGAGGGGAAATGCGGGCCGCCTGGTCGACAGCCGTGCGCAGAAGGACGCGGAAGTCTACCACGGACTCCCCCTCTTTGCCGTGGGGATCCGAAAGAAGGAGAAAGGCGCGGAGCGTCCGTTCGATGTGCGCGGCGTCGCGCAAAAGCGCTTCGCGCTCCCCCCCTTTGCGTGCAGTTCGAGGAATCCGCGGATGTGCGTGAGGGGATTGAAGATTTCGTGGGCGAGAAACGAGAAGAGCGGCCGCAGAGCCGTAAACGGCGAAGACTGGGGTCGCGGCTGGGGTTCTGAACTTCCGGAGGGAGAGAGGCGCGGAAGGGCGGCGAGGATCGTGGTGACGATGCGGCGTACGGGGGGGTAGCCCCGGAAGAAGGCCACCAGCGTCCTGTGTGCCGATCCGGGAAGGGATACGGCCAACGACGTAGAGCGGTGCCAGGCCACGTGAGGGTGCTCCGCGCCCACGAGCCAGGTCGCCGTTCCCCCGTGGCGCACAAGGGCGTAGGCCGTGGGCGGGTAAGGAGGGAAGGCGAGCACGGTTCCCGGTCGAATTCCAAACGGACGTTCGGAAAACGTGGTCCCCTCCGGATCGGCCGCGGTTGCCGACGCGACGCCCGTTGCCTCTACGCACGCGAGGAGAAACCCGGTTTCCCCGGCACGTACGAGGTCCCGAACGAGCGACTCCACGACACGGCGGCACTCCTTTTGCCCTTCCCCTCCTTCGGGAACGGTCCAGATTTCCGGTTCGCGGTAGGGAGAAAGGTTCGAATCGCGATAGGCAAGCCAGAGGTCGCGGACTTCGGTTCGGGGAAACCTCTCCTCTCCCCGTTCGAAAAATCCGCGCCACAGATCGAGGTAGGGGATCGGGAAACCCGAACTTGCCGCATCTTTTGGCGAAAAGAAGGACGGCATGGACGCTACCCTTTCTACGCGTGAATCCGTAGTTCTCGTGGACTAGTACTCGAAGCCGCTTTCTCCGGTATTCTTTCCGCAATTTCGAGGAACTTTCCTGCTTCCCGGGCTGACGAGACCGGGGAATTGGTCCTATTGTCCTAGGAATATGTACCCTGCCCGCCGCATCGCCTCGGGTAGATTGCGATGACGATCTAGGGGAAGAAGGGGAAGCTTCGTGGGAGAAGAGACGCTCCTTACCCTCCTCCGGCGCCGTCTGGTTACCGTAGAAGGGCCGGAGGGGTCCGGGAAGACAACGTTTGCCCTCCATCTTCGAGAGGAACTCATCTCCTCCGGGTACGACGTCGTGTTCACCCGCGAACCGGGGGGAACTCCCCTCGGAGAACGGGTGCGCACCTTTCTCCTCGGCGAGGAGTCTAAGGATGTCGATCCTCTGAGCGAGGCGCTTTTCTACGCGGCGGTGCGCCGTGAGCACGTGGTTCGCGTGATTCGCCCGGCGCTCGAAGCTGGGCGCGTCGTACTCGTCGACCGCTTCGTCGACTCGAGTCTGGTGTACCAAGGGATGGTTCGAGGGGCCGGAGTAGAGCGGGTGCGCGCGATCAACGAGGTCGTGCTCGAGGGGCTGTGGCCTTCTCTCACCTTTTACCTCGACCTCCCCGTGGAGGAGGCCCTCGAGCGCCTTACGCGCGACAAGGGGCGGGTCTACAGCCGCTTCGACCGTCTGGATGCCGCGTTCCACGCCTCCGTTCGGGAAGGCTACGAACGCCTCGTCCGCTCCGAACCCCGCTTCGTCCGCCTCGACGCGCGCCTCGCTCCCGATGAACTCGTCCGACGAGCACTCCCCATTCTAACACGACATCTGGCCGGCGAAGCGCCTTTGCCCTGAGGCCCTGAGACAAACGCACGAGGGGGGTCGGCGATGTACGCCGTGGGGATCGACGTTGGGGGAACTCAGATCAAGGGAGGGGTCGTACGCGAAGACGGGGCTATCCTCCGCTTTCGAAGCGTGCCGACGCCGCGGGAAGGAGGAGAAGCCGTCTTTGAGGCGCTCCTAGACCTCGTTCGGTCTCTCCTCGCGAATGGGGAGGGGGCGGCGTTTGTGGGGGTCGGCGTCCCGGGGTGGGTTGACGGGCGAACGGGGATGGTCGGCCACGCCCCGAACCTGGTGTGGCGGAACGTTCCCCTGCGGGATCGCCTTGCCCGCGCCCTTCCCCTTCCCGTCGCCGTGGAGAACGACGCAAACGTCGCCCTTCTCGGAGAGCTCTGGCGGGGAGCCGCTCGGGGAGCCGAGTGGGTTCTCTTTTTTGCCTTGGGAACGGGGGTCGGAGGGGCAATTCTTGCGGAGGGTAAGCTCCTCCGCGGGGCACGCGGCTTTGCCGGCGAATTCGGCCACATCCCTGTTCGGCGCGAGGGCGGGGATTTGTGTTCTTGCGGGAAGCGCGGCTGTCTGGAGACGGAAGCTTCCGGTCGCGCCATCGCCCGCCGCGGCCACGAAGCGGCGGAAACTGGGAGATCGCCGTACCTCGCGGAAGTCCTTGCCCGCGAGGGACGGATTTCCGCCCGCCACGTGGCGGAGGCGGCGAGTCGAGGAGACGCCGCCGCGCGGGAGATTTTCGGGCAGGCGGCAGAAGCCCTGGCGTTTGTCGTCGGCGGCCTCGTGAACGCCTTGAACCCCGAACGGGTCGTCGTCGGCGGCGGAGTGAGCCGCGCGGGAGAGGTGCTCTTCTCCCCTCTCCGCGAGGCCCTTTCCCGGTACGCCTTGCCGGAGTTTCTCTCTCCCGACTTCCTCTTGCCGGGAGAGCATCCGGAGGATGCGGGCGTACTCGGAGCCGCATACCTCGCGTTTACGGAAGGACGCGGGGCCAGAGGTCTTTAAGGCGCTCCCAAAGCGAAGGTCCCTCGGGAGAAGGAGGCGGAGGCTTTGCCGCGGGGAGGAGCGCAGGTTCGCTTCCCCGTACGAAGGCGAGGCGCGTACTTCCCTCCGTAAACCGGCCCGTGTTCCAACCCGAACGCAGATCTACGGAGAGGAAGGTGACTCCGGGAGGCGGGGAAAAGCCTTCGGGAGGAAGGTCATGTGAGGCCCCTTCCAAGGTGTCGGCCCAGATGAACTTTGCGAGGGCGGCCTCCCGGTTGTCGAGCGTGCGTTCCTGGTCGTATCCTACTCGGGCGACGACGACGCGAAAGGGCGTATAACCGGCCATCCACCCGTCCACCGCGGTCGTTCCGGTTTTCGCCGCCGCCGGACGTTTCAAGCGGGCGGCAACGAGGTGCCCCGTCCCCCCCTCGTCGAGAACGCGTTCGAGGAGGTGGGTGAGGACGTAGACCGTATCCTGGCCGGCGACCCGCCGTTCTTCCGGACGGTGTGCGTAAAGAAGTCGCCCGTCTGCGGTTTCGACGCGTTCCACGAGGTAGAGGGGGCGGTACACGCCTCCCGCGGCAAGCGTCGCGTATGCCTGGGCGAGGGACCACGGACTCACCTCGGAGGTTCCGAGGGCGAGGGAGAGGACGGGGAGGAGCGGTTCGGCGATCCCCAGATCGCGGGCTCGGACGGCGACCCGTTCCGAGCCGAGGCGGGAGATCGTATCCACAGCGTAGACGTTGTCGTTCGTCTGGATCGCGTACACCAGGGGGACGTCCGCGCTTGCGTACCGGTCGCCGTAGTTTTTCGGGGTGTACGGCGTCCCGTCCGCCTGGACGAACGTCTTTTCCCGACTCGTACCTAAGGTGAGGGGCGTGTAACCTTCTTCGAGCGCGGTGAGATAGACAAAGGGTTTGAACGTCGATCCGGGCTGGCGCGGCGCGCGCGTGCGATCGAGCTGGCTTTTTGCGAAGTCCTTTCCGCCGACGAGGGCGAGCACGGCCCCCGTACGGGGGTCGGCGACGACGACCGCCGTCTCCAGATCGGCATTCGGCGGGATGTGCCGGCGCACGGCTTCTTCGGCCGCAGCCTGGGCCTTGGGATCCAGGGTCGTGTAGACTTTGAGCCCCGCCCGCCGGGCCGTCCCTTCGTCGATTCCGAGGGTTTCTTCGAGCCAGGCCTCGACCTGGCGGGCGAAGTAGGGCGCCGTCCTCGCTTCTTCGGGATGGGGGAGGAGGCGAATTTCCTCCTTCCACGCCCGTGCGGCCTCGTCCTCGGTAAGGACTTCCGCGGCAACCGTAGCGTCGAGGACCTCGCGCTGTCGCTTGCGGGCTCGTTCGAAGTGGCGGTACGGATCGTACAGGGTGGGGCCCTTGGGCAATCCGACGAGGAAGCTTACCTGGGCGGGGGAGAGGTCCTTGGCCGCCTTTCCGAAGTAGCGTTCCGCGGCCGCCTCGATCCCGTAGGCCCCGTTTCCGTAGTAAATCGTGTTCAGATAGAGGCCGAGGATCTCCTCCTTGCTCAGGCACTGCTCGAGGCGCAAGGCGTACACGAGCTCTTTGAACTTTCGCGTTCACGTGCGCTCGTGGCTCAGGTAGAGGTTCCGCGCGAGCTGTTGTGAGATCGTACTTCCGCCTTCGCGGATTTCCCCCGTACGCGCGTTGACGTAGAGCGCCTTGAGGAGGCGCAAGGGATCAACGCCCAAGTGGCGGTAAAACCTCCGGTCTTCGACAGCGAGCGTCGCCGCTTTGACCAGCGGTGGGATGTCCTCCTTTCGCAAGGGGATTTGAAAGATGTGCCCTCCCAGGGGAGAAAACGCCTGGCCCTTTGCGTCGTAGAGGAGCGTTGGGTGATGGATTTCCTCGCGCGGTTCGTACGGAAGGGGCGTGAGGATCACGAGGACGGCAAGTGCTGCCGTACCCGCCACGATTAGGACGATGAGGATGAAGAAGACGTGTGCGACCTGTCTCCACACGGGCCCACCCTCCCCTTCCTCTCAGTATGGGTTCCGGGGGATCAGAGCCAAACCTTGCGTCGCTCGAGTGGACTTCCCGCGTAAGAAGCGTATAATCGTCCCGGTAGGTCGCCGATCCTGGAAGGGAAAGGGGATTCCGGGTGGAACTTTGGTTTACCGAATACCAAGCCGAGGGAGTTGCGTTAAGCCTCAAGGTCCGCCGGAGCCTGCACCACGAGGTGTCGCCGTACCAGAGGATAGACGTCCTGGAGACGGAAGCCTACGGTCGGGTTCTCCTTCTGGACGGGATGGTCATGACGACGGAGCGCGACGGCCACGTCTACAGCGAGATGCTCGCCCACGTTCCCCTCGTCACGCATCCGCATCCCGAACGCGTGCTCATCGTGGGGGGCGGAGATGGGGGCGTGGCGTGTGAGGTTTTGCGCCACGCTTCCGTGCAAAGCGTAGACCTCGTAGAGATCGACGCCGCCGTCCTTCGGGTGGCGGAGGCGTTTTTCCCGGAAGCCGGGAAGTGCCTCCGGGATTCCCGCGTACGTGTACACGTCGCCGACGGCTTTGCCTTTCTCGACGGCCGAACGGCATACTACGATGTCATCCTCGTCGATTCCACCGAACCGGTGGGTCCGGCCATCCAGCTCTTCGAGCTCGCCTTTTACGAAAAGCTGCGCAGCGCTCTGCGTACGGACGGGCTGTTTGCGGCGCAGACCGACAACCCCTGGCTCAAGTGCGAACGTGTGGTTCGTGCCCACCATCTCGTAGGTCGCGCATTCCCGCGCGTGTGGACGTACCTCGCGTCGATCCCCACGTATCCTTCGGGGTTGTGGAGCTTCACCTTGGGTAGCCTCGGTCCCGATCCCCTCACCTTCGATGCCGCACGCGCCGAGGCCCTCCCCACGCGGTACTACACGCCGGAAGTGCACCGCGCCTCCTTTGCGCTTCCGCGCGAACTCCTCACGGCTCTCCGGGAAGGAGGGGAAGCATGATCTTGGGTGGCACTTCTCTCCCCGCCTTTCTCGAGGCGCAGGCGGAAGGAGACATCCTCCTCTTCGGAGTCCCCCTCGATCTCACGACTTCCTTTCGGCCGGGCACGCGCTTCGGTCCGCAGGCGATCCGTGCCGCCTCCCAGGTTCTCGAAACCTTCAGCCCCTACCTACGGCGCGACCTTCGGGAAATTTCCTATGCAGATGTGGGCGATCTCCCGCTGCCGCACGGCGCGCGCGACCGCTCCCTCGCTTCCATTCGCGCCTTTGGGGAGACGGTCTATCGGCGCGGGAAATACCCCTTTGCCTTGGGGGGTGAGCACCTCCTCACCCTTCCCCTCGTGGAGGCGGCGCATACGGCGTTTCCGGATCTATGCGTCCTCCACGTAGACGCCCACGCCGACGCTCGGTCCGTATACGAAGGGGAAGAGCTTTCCCACGCCACGGTGATTCGCCGCGTTGCGGAAAAAATCGGTTCGGAGCGCGTTTTCAGCCTTGCCATTCGTTCCGGAGATGCCGAGGAATGGGCCTGGGCGGTGGAACACCTCGTGTTTCGGCCGTTCGTCTTCCGCGATGCGATTGAAGAACTCGCCGATCGTCTCGCCCAATGCCCCGTATACCTGACCTTGGACATCGACGCGTTCGATCCTTCTTTTGCACCCGGAACAGGGACGCCCGAGCCAGGCGGCATCATGCCCCAGGAGTTTTATGCCGGTGTCGAACGTCTCTACCGCGCTGGCGTCCGCTTGGTAGGTGCAGACCTCGTCGAGGTGTCTCCTGCGTACGATACGGGGATCACCGCCGTACTCGCGGCCAAGGCGGTACGCGAACTGCTCTTTCTCTTTTCTCCGGGCGAGGGCCGACCGTAGTGCGGACGAGACGCCGGGTGGGTTTTGGGCTAGAATGGGAACGTCGATTTCGTTCGGGAGGGATGAGGATGGGTTGGGAGGAGGAGTACGTCTGCGAGACGCCGATGGTAGAACTGGCGTACCGCCTTTTGGCGGGCCTTTCCCAGCACGAACCCATGCCGTTTGAAGAGATTGCCGCCCGCGTCCTTGCGCAAAAGGGATATGCACCGGACGACGTCACCAGGATGGCTCAGCTTTACACCTCCCTCAACGTAGACGGGCGCTTCGTCCACGTAGGGGGAGGACAGTGGGGACTTCGGGACTGGTATCCTTTCGATAAGTACGAAGAACTCATTCCCACCTTCGAAGAAGAAGACGAACTCGAGGAAGATCTTCTCGAAGCGGAAGAGGAGGACCTCCTTCCCCTGGGGCTCGACGAAGAGGGAGGCGAGGTCGTGCTTGAAGACCTGGAAAAGGATCTCCTCACCGAGGAACCGCTCGACGAAGAGGTCCCGCTTCCCGAGGAGGAGGACGGAGAGTTCGAGGGGGAAGAAGATACCCCTTGACGGGTACGTGTGCCCGGTCTAGAATTTGTCGAGCGTGCGGTTGAGGGAGCTTACGGGGTGTAGAGGTGAAGGGAAGACAAACCCGCGGGGGAAAACGGGTCGAAGGGGTTTTGCACGATGACGCGCTATGTCTTTGTCACAGGAGGCGTGGCGTCCTCGCTGGGTAAGGGGATTACGGCGGCTTCGCTCGGGCTTCTCCTCAAGGCGCGCGGGCTCCGCGTGGCGATCATGAAGTTGGATCCGTACATCAACGTCGATCCGAGCACGATGAGCCCTTACCAGCACGGAGAAGTGTTCGTGACCGTAGACGGAGGGGAGACGGACCTCGACCTCGGTCACTACGAGCGCTTCATCGACGTAGCCCTCACGCGCCGTTCGAGCGTGACGGCAGGTCGCATTTACCAAGAGGTCATCGACAACGAGCGTCGGGGCGTCTACGGGGGCGCCACCGTTCAGGTGATCCCCCACGTCACGAACGCGATCAAAGACCATGTGTACGGGTTGGCCAAGCATTCGGAGGCCGACGTCCTCATCGTGGAGATCGGAGGCACGGTGGGAGACATCGAGTCTCTCCCCTTCCTCGAGGCCATCCGGCAAGTTCGCCACGACGTCGGACGCAACCGCGTTTTTTATGTACACGTCACGTTGGTCCCTTACCTCAAGGCTGCAGGAGAGCTCAAGACGAAGCCCACACAGCACAGCGTGAAGGAACTCCGGAGCATCGGAATTCAACCCAACGCCATCGTCTGCCGGACGGAGCAGCCGCTTCCGCGGGACGTGCGGGAAAAAATCGCCCTCTTCAGCGACATCGAGACGGAGGCGGTGATCGAAAACCTCGACGTCGCCACGCCGTACGAAGTTCCCCTTCGCCTCCGGAAGGAAGGCTTGGATCGCATTGTGGTCGAGCGCTTCGGACTCTCTCTCCCGCCCGCGGACCTCTCCGCTTGGGAAGAAGTGGTGGAGCGCGTAGCGCGCCTCTCGGGTACGGTCCGCGTAGGGATCGTAGGAGAATTTGTTGCCCTCCACGACGCCTACCTGAGCCTTGTCGAGGCCTTGCGCCACGCGACCATCGCCCACGGCGTCGCGCTCGAGATTGACTGGATCGACGCCCGGGAGCTTGCGCGCGGCAATCCGGACGCGCGCCTCGGGAAGCTCGACGCTCTGGTCCTCCCGGGGACGTGGGACGACCGCGAGGAAGACGGCAAAGCTCTGGCCTCTCGCTACGCGCGCCGTGCGGGGATTCCGTTTCTCGCCTTGGGGTATGGCTTTCCTGTAGCCCTGCGGGAGGTTTTGGGCATCTGGGGTTCCGAAGGACCAACCGAGGCGAAGGGTTTGCCTGTGAGCGCTTCCCTTCCGGGGTACGGGTGGGTAGGTGCCCGTCCCGTCGAACTCGCTCCGCGGGGAATGCTTTCGGAGATCTACGGGAAAGAGCGGATAGAGGAACGCATGCGGCACAGGGAGGGGGTGCCATTTTCCTGGGCCGAAGAACTTGGGCGGCGGGGAGGTCCTCCCGAGGCGTGGAGCGAGGGCCGCGAGTACCTCTTGGGGTTTCGCCTCGAAGGGCATCCGTGGTTTGTCGCCGTTCAGTTTTATCCAGAGTTTGCCTCACGGCCCACGCGACCCCACCCCCTCTTTCTCGCCTTTATCGGTGCGGCCGTCAAGGCGCGCACCCGTATTCCGCTTCGCTAGGCAACACGATGAGCCCGAGGACATCCTCGGGCTCTTTCGCTTCTTCCCCGTTCGTGAGGAACGCGACGTTTTCCCCAACCTTTCCCCCACCGAACTTTCCTCCCCTCAACTTGTCTTATAATGGAAAAGCGAGGTCGAAAGACGGGCCGAGAGATTTTTCTCCGGGGGGTTGCGGAAATGCGCGTGATGGTTGTCGACGACCAGGTCGGGATCCGCGCTTTGCTCGCAGAAGTTGTCAAGCAGCAAGACTTTCAGGTCGTATTGGCGGGGAACGCGCGCGAAGCTATAGCAAAGTTTTCGGAAGATCCGCCTGACATGATTCTTCTCGACGACAAACTCCCGGGGATGAGCGGTTTGGAGCTTTTGCGAAAGATCCGCGAGACCCATCCCCACCTTCCCGTAGTCCTCATGACGGCCTACGGTGAGCGCGATATCGAAGAAGAGGCGAAGCGCCTCGGCGTGCACGCCTTCCTGGCTAAACCTTTTGATATAGAGCATTTGAAGGAACTTTTGGACCGTTTTCGAGGGGACGCCTCTTCGAATTCTTTGCTATAATACAGGATGTGGCCCTGTGCGGCCGAGCATTTGCGAGGAGGGATCCGCATGCCGCTCGTATCGATGACGGAACTTATGCAGCGCGCACGCAAGGAGAAGTTCGCCGTCGGCCAGTTTAACCTGAACAACCTCGAGTTCGCCCAGGCGATCATCGAGGCTGCGGAGGAAGAACGCTCGCCGGTCATCTTCGGCGTGAGCCAAGGTGCGATTAAGTACATGGGCGGGTGGGACCTCGCGGTAGCGATCGCGAAGACGCTCGCGGAACGGACCTTCGTGCCCGTCGTCCTGCACCTCGACCACGGGACGAGCTTCGAGCAGTGCGCGCAGGCGATCCGGGCAGGGTTTTCCTCCGTGATGTTTGACGGATCCCACATCTCCCTCGAAGAGAACATCCGCGAGACCAAGCTCGTCGTGCGCATGGCCCATGCGGTAGGGGTTTCCGTAGAAGGGGAAGTTGGCGCGATCGGCGGGACGGAAGATGAGATTACGAACGAAGAGGAACTCCTCGCCCGTCCCGAAGACGGAATTCGCTTCTACGAGGAGACGGGAGTTGATGCCCTCGCCCTCTCCGTGGGCACCGCACACGGGGTATACAAGGGCGTTCCGAACATCCGCCACCACATCATTCAGGCTGTAACGGAAAAAATCCCCATCCCTATCGTCTTGCACGGCGCCTCTGGGGTACCCGACGATCAGATTCGGCGGGCGATCGAGGTCGGCGTGGGGAAGATCAACATCAACACGGAAAACATGCAGGCGATGACGGAAGCCGTCCGCCGCGTGCTCGCGGAGAATCCCGACCTCTACGACCCGCGGAAGTACCTCGGCCCCGGCCGCGAGGCGATCAAGGCCGTGGTGAAGGCGAAGATGCGCCTCTTTGGTTCTTCGGGCAAGGCGTAAGCAACGGAATGGCGGATGCGAGCGTGCGTCGCGCTCCAAAGGGAGCGCGACTTTCGCATCCCGCATCGAGAAATCCGCGCAGGGCAGGGAAGAAAGCAGGGGGGAGAGGCCGTGGACCGGAGTTTGACGTTGGAACTCGTCCGCGTAACGGAGGCGGCGGCCATCGCCGCGGCGCGTTGGATGGGTCGGGGGAAGAAGAACGAGGCGGACGATGCGGCAACCACGGCGATGCGCGCCATGTTCGACACGGTTCCCATGGACGGCGTCGTCGTGATCGGCGAAGGAGAACTCGACGAGGCGCCGATGCTCTACATCGGCGAGCCCTTGGGGCTTCGCGGACCGGGTAACCCCAAGGTGGACGTGGCCGTCGACCCGCTCGAGGGGACGAACATCGTCGCCAAGGGGTTGTGGAATGCGATTACCGTCGTGGCCATTGCCGATCGCGGGAATCTCCTTCACGCCCCCGACATGTACATGGACAAGATCGCCGTCGGCCCCGAAGCTAAGGGGTACGTGCACATCGACCGTCCCATCGAAGAAAACATCCGGGCCGTCGCAAAGGCCAAAGGGAAGGACGTCGAAGACGTCGTGGTCGTCGTCCTCGACCGCCCAAGGCACGAGGAACTCATTGCCCGCATCCGAGAGGTTGGGGCCCGCATCAAGCTCATCCCAGATGGTGACGTCGCCGGCGCCATCAGCTCCGCCTTCCCCCACACGGGCATCGACATGCTCGTGGGGATTGGTGGAGCGCCGGAAGGGGTGATCGCCGCTGTGGCGCTGAAGTGCGTAGGGGGCGACATGATGGGCCGCCTCAAGCCGCAAAATGAGACGGAGCTTCGGCGTTTGCGGGAGATGGGGATCGACAACCCCGATCGCGTGCTCTACCTCGACGACCTCGTTCGCGGAGACGACGCGATCTTCGCCGCGACGGGGGTTACGGACGGCGAACTTTTGCGCGGCGTGCGCTTCACCGGATCGAGGGCGATCACCCACTCCGTGGTCATGCGCGCGAAGACGGGTACCGTGCGTTTCGTAGATGCGGAACACCGCCTCGGGCAGAAGCCGAGCCTCGTAATTAAGGACTTCGTCCCCCACGGGACGGAAAAAAAGGCGTAATTTCCCTGGGTTCTCCCTCCCCCTTCGTGCATACCTTGAAGAGAAAGGCAAAACGAACGTTTCGAAGGGGAGGGAGGACCGTGGGTCTTTTCGGTCTGGACGTTGCGGGAGACCTTCCCCGCCCGGGAACGAACGGCGGGTACGGAAACCTCGTGATCCTCAGGCACGAAGGGGAGTACGAGACGTATTACGCCCACCTCGCCCAGCGGTACGTCCGGGAAGGACAAATCGTTCGGGCGGGGGACCCGATTGGCTGGATGGGGCGGACGGGAAACGCCACTGGCGTACACCTCCATTTCGAGGTCCGGTACCAAAAAACGCCGCAAAACCCGCTCGCCTTTCTCCCCTGAGGGGTTTTCTCTTCTCCTTCGCCCCCGTCGCCTTGAGTCCTTGTACGTTTTCGTAGTACAATACCCTTCGTGTGATCGGCGGAAGGGCGAGGTGAAGAGGATGAAGAAAGGCATTCACCCGGAGTTTTACGAGGACGCCGTGGTGATCTGCGCCTGCGGAAATACGTTCCGCACGGGGTCTACGAAGAAAGAGATCCACGTGGAAATTTGTTCCGCATGCCACCCGTTTTTCACAGGCAAACAGAAGTACGTAGACACCGGCGGCCGCATCGAGCGGTTCAAAAAGCGCTACAACCTTTCCTGATAGCCTATCCTGCGTAAACTTTCCCCTCCCGTCCACCCTAGGGACGGGAGGTGGCTGTCTGTGAAGAGGGTTCTACGCGTAGTTCGGATGGTGCTCTTTCTTTCCCTCGCCCTCTCGTTTGGTTCCGGAGGATGTGCGGCTCCCGCTCCGGGACGGCCCACTTCAGAAGAGCTTCCCGCAGGCCCTCCGGTTTCGGCGGAAGGGCACGCGCCAGAAGGATACGGCTTTACCCCCCTTGCCGCACGGGATGGGCGGGATTCCCGTCCTTCTGGGGTTTCCCCTGCAGGGGCGATGGATGCTTCCGAGCTTGCGGCGCAGGTGGCGCAAGAGGCTGCGGGAGTTCGCGGCGTAACCCGGGCGGAAGCTCTCGCCGTCGGCCGTACGGTATTCGTGGGCGTCGCGGGGGAGGAGGGGGCGTCGGAACGCGTGCGCGCCCACCTTGCGTCGCGCTTTCCGCGTGTGGACGTGCGTGTCACGGGAGATCCCGATCTCATGCGCCGGATTGAAACTCTCGCCGAACGCGTCCGGAGCGGAGAGGACCTCCGGGCGCTCTACCCGGAAATCGACGCTTTGGGAGGACACTTCCCGCCGGGGCGTTTTGAACGGCATTTCGGCGAACGGAACGGGAGGAGAGTTCTCGCGTAGGTTGCGGAGGGTGGGTCAGGGCGTCGCCTTGGCCCACCTTTTCATATCGTCCCCCGATCAGCGAACGGAGGAGGTGGTGGAGATGTGGGAGAAGGTCCGAGAACTCGCCGCGCGCCACGAAGTCGTGACGTGCCTTCTTGCGGAGGCGGCGGAACGGCAGGACTTCGAGGCGCTGGAAGCACTCTCTCGGGAAGAGGCGGAGCTCGCGCCAATCGCCGAAGGCTACCGCGCGTACGAGCGCTTGGAGCACGCCGAACGGGAGGCCCGTGAGCTTCTCGCGAACGAAAGCGACCCGGAACTCCGCCAGCTTGCCCGTGAGGAGCTCGAGCGTCTCAAGGAAGAACGGGAAAAGCTCGAGAAAGAGCTTCGGCGGCTACTTCTTCCCCGTGATCCGCACGACACGAAGAACGTGTTTTTGGAAATTCGTGCGGCGGCGGGAGGGGAGGAGGCGGCCCTGTTTGCTGCAGACCTCTTGCGCATGTACAGCCGGTACGCGGAACGCCGCGGTTGGACAGCGGAAGTTCTCGACATGCACCCTACGGACCTCGGCGGCGTGCGGGAGGTCGTCCTCCAGATTCGCGGAAAGGGAGCCTACCGCCGCCTAAAGTACGAAAGCGGAACGCACCGCGTGCAGCGCGTGCCGGAGACGGAAGCGGGGGGGCGAATCCACACCTCCACGGCTACGGTAGCCGTACTCCCCGAAGTCGAGGACGTGGAGGTGGAGATCGACGAGAAGGACTTGCGCATTGACGTCTTTTCCGCCGGAGGGCCAGGGGGTCAGCACGTGAACAAGACGATGTCTGCGGTCCGCATCGTCCACCTTCCCACGGGAATCACGGTATCCGTGCAGGACGAGCGTTCCCAGCACCGAAACCGGGAAAAGGCGATGAAGATCTTGCGGGCGCGGCTTTTCGACTACTACGCGCGCCAGCGCGAGGCGGAACTTTCGGAGACGCGGCGTCAGGCGGTCGGGACGGGAGAACGAAGCGAGCGGATTCGTACGTACAACTTCCCGCAAAACCGCGTCACGGACCACCGCATCGGTCTCACCCTTTACCGACTCGAAGAAGTGTTGGACGGCGACCTCGACGAGCTCCTCGATGCCCTCGAAACCCACTTCGAGGCGGAGGCATTGCTCCGCGAGGGGAACGGCTAGGGATGTACGGAGGTAGGGAGGACGGTCGTACCCCGACGTTGTCCTTTCGCGAAGCGTACGAAGCGTTGCGTAAGGGTCTCGTTCGTGCGGGGAAGGGGGATTCGGAGGCGGAGGCGGAGGCCCGCTTTTACCTCCGATGGCTGTACGGCCTGAGCACCCTAGCCTTTTTGGAGGCGATGCGCGTAGGAAAACCCCGCGTTCCCGAACCGCTGATCTCGGCCTTTCTCCGGGCTCGGGGATGGGGAATCCCCTTTGCCTACCTCGTAGGCGAGGCTGAGTTTTTCGGGTTGCGTCTTACGGTAACGCCTGACGTCCTCATTCCGCGAGGGGACAGTGAGCGCCTCGTCGAGGCCGTCCTCGCGCTCACCCAAGACGACCTCGAGAAACCCCGACACATCCTCGACCTGGGTACCGGAAGCGGGGCATTGGGACTTGCCCTCCTCTCCCGTCGCCCCCGCTGGACGGCGGATCTTCTGGATGTGTCCCATACCGCCCTTCGCCTAGCTGCCCATAACGCCCGCAGGCTTGGGCTTGCGGAGCGCGTGCGCATCCTTTGGGGAGACGCGTTTGCCACCCCCGTCTTGCCCGAAGGGCTTGCGGCGGCGTATGACGGGATCGTCGCCAACCCTCCGTACGTCGCCACGGAGGAAATTCCCGCGCTCGCCCCGGAAGTGCGCTGGGAGCCGATCCTCGCCCTCGACGGCGGAGCCGACAGCCTTCGCCCCTACCCTCGGATCGCCGCCCTCGCCGAAGTGCTCCTGAGGCCCGGGGGATTTCTCGCCGTGGAGGTAGGCGGGGGACCGGAAAGGGTGGCCCGCATTCGCGGAATGGTTTCCCCCCAGATGTTCGAGTTTGCCGGAGAAGTCGTCGACTACGGGGGACGCCTTCGCGGCCTCCTCTGGAAACGCAAGTAGCGCCTTTGCTTTCGAGGTGTAAAACGCGCCCGGGACGTTTAGAACCTCCCGCCGCAGGGCATCCTGAATGGCGGGAGGGACAGGCCATGAAGCACGATGCGCGGGCAGCGCTTTTCGTCTACACAGGGCTTCTCGCCGTCGCCCTGTTTCTCGCCTACTTCGGCGACGTCGCCTTTTTTTGGCGGGCCTACGACGTACCCCGCCTGCGCGTCGTCGCGCACAGCGACGCGCCCTACGACCAGTGGGTAAAGGGGGAGGTCGCCCGCATCACGCTCTCCTGGTGGGAGACAGCGTCTTCGACGAAAGGTCGGAACGCGCAAAACTCCCCGGACGGACGACACGGAACTTCTCTTGCCTTATCCGGCGACGATCTCGAAGTCCTCCGGCGGGCGGTGCGTACGTGGCTCGCCGAACGCGGCGTGCCATACGGATTTCGCATAGACGTCGGCGAGATTTACCAACCTCCCCGTACGTACGGGGGGCACCTCCTCGCCGCAGGCGAGGCGCCTACGATCCTCATCACCCTCGGGGAGGGGAAGGGACACAACTTTTGGACCCTCCTGTTTCCCCACCTCACTCCCAAGGGCGCGTATCTGCAGGAATCTACGCCGCGATGGGAGGGAAACACGCTTTCGCATGAACGGAAGGCGGAACGCCGTTTTTCGGATCGGGTCGAGTAGCTTGCCCTTACCAACGGATCCGAATCTTCGCCGCTTTCGCCTCCCCCTCCGAGAACGCAGGCGGAGGGGCAGCAGAAAGGGAAATTCGCCTGGCATTTCTACGTGTGGGATTTCGTCCACACCTTGTGGGAGCGCGCCTTCTATCGCTGAAGCCGAGCTGCCGCGTTCGACGCGGCGGCTCTTTTTTTCCGCCCTTGCTGCCCGTGCCCCAGGCCGGTATAATGGACGGCGTCCACCTGGGAAGAACAGATGTACACAGGAGGAGGAATGAAGCGGTGGCGTTCGGCGAGGGGCAAACAGTGCGCATCGGCCTTCTCGGCCTCGGCACGGTCGGAACGGGCGTCGTGCGCATCCTCACCCAGCACGCGGAGGAGCTTCGCGAGCGAACGGGGGTGCGGTTCGAGGTCACGCGAATTCTCGTTCAGGATCCGACCAAGGAACGTCCTGTCAAAGTGCCTACGGCGCGGTACACCGTGCGCGGCGAGGAGGTAGTCCTCGCCGACGACGTGGACGTGGTCGTAGAGGTCATGGGCGGCATCGAGCCGACGCGCGCGTTGGTCGAAGCCGCCCTTCGGGCGCGGAAGCCGGTGATCACGGCAAACAAGGACCTTCTCGCCCTGCACGGTCTCGGTCTACACGCCCTTGCCGAAGAGAACGGGGTGGACCTCTTCTACGAAGCGAGCGTAGGCGGCGGAATCCCTCTTTTGCGCACGGTGATCGAGGGATTTGCCTCCGATCGGATCACGCACACGTACGGAATTGTGAACGGCACTACAAACTACATCCTTTCCAAGATGGACCGCGAAGGCGTGGACTTCTCCGAAGCGCTCCGGGAGGCCCAGGAACTCGGATATGCGGAGGCCGATCCAACCAACGACGTGGACGGCCTCGACGCGGCCTACAAAATGGTCATCCTCTCCCGCCTCGCCTTTCACGCCCCCGTCCGACTGACGGACGTGCGGGTGGCGGGAATTCGCTCGGTGGCGCGTGAAGACCTCCTTCGCGCCCGCGACTTCGGCTACACCGTCAAGCTCATCGGTTGGGCGGCCCGGAAGGACGGACGTATCGAAATCGGCGTCGCCCCCACGTGGGTAAAGCGCGACCACCCGCTCGCCCACGTCCACGGCTCCTTCAACGCGGTGTACGTACACGGCGAGGCGGTCGGGGAGACGATGTTCTACGGCAGAGGCGCGGGGGATCTCCCGACGGCCATGGCCGTCGTGTCTGACCTCGTGGCCGCCGTAAAAAACGCCCTCTTGGGCGTAAGCGGGCAGGGGCACATCCGTTTGCGCCAGTCCGTGGAAGTCGTCCCTCCGGAGGAAGCGTTCGTCTTTCCCTACGCCTTTCGCCTCACGACGGATGACGTCCCCGGCGTGCTTTCCGAACTCACGGCGGTCGTCGCCCGCCACGGACTGAGCATTTCGCGCATGCTCCAAATCCCCAACACCCACACGGCAGAGATCACGTTTTTGACCCACCGGGCCCCCCAATCCGCCGTGGAAAAGGCTCGGGAAGAATTTGCCTCCCTTCCCTTCGTCCGGGAAGTCCACACGCTTTTCCGCGTGCTTTCCTAGGATTGTCCACAGGATTATGCACAGGGTTATCCACATCCTGTGGACAAAGGGATTTGTTCCTTCCGCATTTTCCCCTGCGTTCCCCGCCCTCATCCTTGTCGCCTAGGGGGCGGGACGGTACAATGGGCGGAGAAGAGGCGACGCGGGAGGTGGGGAATTGCAGGAGGGCGTGACCGAGGTATGGCCGATCTCCGCCGAGGACGCGCACCTCGAGCATCCGGGGATTCGGCGTGCTGTCACCCTCCTCCGGAGCGGGGAACTCGTGGCCTTTCCGACGGAGACCGTCTACGCACTGGGGGGGCTTGCCCGTCTTCCGGAGGCGTTGGCACGGATCTACGCTGCGAAGGGGCGCCCACAGGGGAAGCCGCTCAGCCTCCTCATCCTCGACCGAGGGATGGCCGAAGCGTTTGTGCTCTTTACCCCGCAAGCCGAACGCCTCTGGGAAGCGTTTGCCCCCGGTCCCCTCACACTCATCCTTCCCGTTCGCCCCGGGGTGCGGTTGGCGGCCGTGCACGGGCTAAGGGGGGCGGCGGTTCGTTCCCCCGACCATCTCGTGGCCCGGGTTCTCCTTCGGGCCGTTGGCGAACCCATTGCGGCGCCGAGCGCAAATCGGAGCGCTCGTCCTTCGCCTACGCGTGCCGAGGACGTGCTCCGCGACTTTGCGGGCTCGGTCCCCCTCCTTCTCGACGGAGGGGAAACCTCCCTGGGCTTTGAGTCGACGATTGTCGACCTGAGCGGGGATGTTCCCCGACTCGTCCGCGAGGGAGCAGTTTCCGCGGAGGCCGTCGCCGAAGTTTTGGGGCACCCCCTTCTTCCCCCGGATGCTACCGCTCTTCCGTCTGAGGGACGGGAGGGGACAACTTCCTCCCTTCTTCACCTCCGCGTTCCCCTCCTCGTCTGGGAAGCGGCACCACCCGCGGAAGAAGATTCTTTTGCCGCACTTCTCCTTCGGGGAATTGCCCGGCTTCTCCGGGCAGGAGTCCTTCCGCACCACGGGCGAGAAGAAGGCTCCCCCCTTCGTCTCGCCGTACTCGTCCCCGAGGGTTACGGCGTTCCCAGGCCGGGATCTTTCCCGCACCTCCTCGTTCCGTTTGCCTTACCCCGCGGTGCCTCGGGGATGCGGCAGTTCTACCCAGTCTTGCGGGCGTTGGAGGCGGCAGAAATCACCGCCGCCTTCGCGTTTCTCCCCCCCGGCGAAGTTCTCCGACCTTTGCGCGAACGCCTGCTTGCGGCGGCCTCCGAGGTGTGCGACGGTTCGCCGGAGGAACCGCAGGAAGGAGGCGGAGGGTCGTGAAGATCCTCTTCGTGTGTACGGGAAACACGTGTCGGAGTCCGATGGCCGAAGCACTTGCGCGTCACCTTCTTGCGGAATACGGCGTGGAACCTCGTTCTCGGGGGATCTTTGCTTGGGAAGGGATCCCCGCTTCGCCGGAGGCAGTGGAGGTCCTTCGGCGGCGGGGGATCGACCTCAGCGCGCACCGCGCTGCCCAGCTGCGTTCAGAAGACGTCGCCTGGGCGGACGTCGTGCTCGCGATGACCGCAGCGCACCGTGAAGCCCTCCTCGCCGCGTTTCCCGAAGTTCGGGAGAAGATCTGGACGTTTGCGGATTGGGTATCCGAGGTGAGCGGCCGCGATCTCAGAGGGGACATCGAAGATCCGGCCGGGAAGGGGATCGAGGCGTACGAGGCCACGGCCGCACGTCTCGAAGAATTCCTTCACGCCCTGGCCGATGCCTTTTCCTCCGGGAGGCTCGGCGTTGCGATAGTTTCCGGAAACGATCCCGACGGCGATGCGCAAAACGTGCCCGAGGCGGAAGTTTCCGCCCGCGGTGCGGAAGCCTTGTCGGGCGGGAGCGGGGAAGAAGAACTCCCGGACGAAGGCGCGCGCGCCTAAAAGGGGGATTCCATGTTTCGCGAAGGCTGGGGTGAACTGCGCATCGAAGGGGAAGAAGGGGTCGCCTACCGCCTGGACGAGGTACTCGAAGTAGAGGGGGTCGCCTACGCCGTATTCCTCCCGGAAAACCTTGGACTTTCCCACGAGGGCGTCGTCTTTCGCATCGCGGAGACAGACGCGGGGTATGCCTTTGAACCGGTGGAGCATCCGGAAGAGTGGCAAAAAGTCGTGGACGCCTACAACGAGGCGGAGTATCGGGTGGCCCACGGAGAGGAAGACCCCGAAGACGAAGACGAAGCGTAGAGAGCCTGGACAAAGTGGTTTTCCGGTGGTGGGAGATGGGGAAATACGTGCGGAGGTGAACGGGTGTGAAGGGGACGATCGCTCTCGGAGCCGACCACGGCGGGTACGCCCTCAAAGAGGTCGTCAAGGAATTCCTCCGGTCGGAAGGGTACGAGGTCCTCGACGTGGGTACGTTTGACGAGACCTCCGTAGATTACCCCGACTTTGCCGAAAAGGTTGCCCGTGCTGTCCTCGCAGGCGAAGCCCAGCGGGGGATTCTCCTCTGCGGGACGGGGATCGGGATGTCCATCGCCGCCAACAAGATTCCCGGGATTCGCGCCGCCCACGTTCAAGACCCGTACTCTGCGCGCATGGCGCGGGCGCACAACGACGCCAACATCCTCACCTTTGGCGGACGCGTCGTCGGCCCCGAACTCGCGAAGGAAATCGTGCGCGCCTACCTCACGGCGGAGTTTGAAGGAGGGCGCCACGTCCGGCGCCTCGAGAAGATTCGCACCCTGGAGGAAGGCAGGAAGGAGGCCTAACGCGGTGGAAGGTGAGCAGCACGGCGGCGGCATCGAGGAGGCGGCCGAGGCCTTCCGGGCGAATCTCGCGTACCTCGGGGAGCGCTTTCCTCTCTCCTCCCAACACCTCCTCGTGGTAGGACTCAGCACGAGCGAAGTTGTGGGGCTGCCGATCGGAAAGGGGTCCAACCTCGCCGTAGCTTACGCCCTCTTCGAAGTGCTCGAGGCGTTTCGCCGGGACACGGGCGTGCACGTCGCCGTGCAGTGTTGCGAGCATCTCAACCGCGCCCTCGTCGTGCGCCCCGAGACTGTGGAACGCTTTGCTCTGGAGCCCGTGCTCGTCCGTCCCGTGCCGGAAGCTGGCGGCGCCTTTGCCACCGTCGCTTATGATGCGTGGGACGGTACGTGTGTAGAAGCCGTTCGCGCCCACGCGGGGATCGACGTCGGCGCCACGCTCATCGGCATGCACCTAAAGCCCGTGGCCGTCCCGCTGCGGCCGCCCAAACCATTTGTCGGTAAGGCCTTTGTGACCATGGCGGGTACGCGTCCTCGACTCATCGGGGGGCCGCGGGCCCGCTATCCCGAATACCGGAGGTGAATGCGGTGGCGCCGCTAAGACACGTACGTGCCGGCGACCCCGAGGTGTTTCAGGCCATCGTAGCCGAGCTCGGTCGCCAAGAGCACGGGCTCGAGCTCATCGCTTCGGAGAACTTCGTATCCCTCGCCGTTCTGGAAGCTATGGGGACGGTTCTTACGAACAAGTACGCAGAAGGGTACCCTGGCCGCCGTTACTACGGGGGTTGCCAACACGTCGACGTCGTGGAGGAACTCGCCCGCAACCGGGCGAAGGCGCTCTTCGGGGCCGAGCACGCCAACGTCCAACCGCATTCCGGTGCCCAAGCCAACATGGCTGTGTACTTTTCTGTTCTCAAGCCCGGCGACACGATCCTCGGCATGGACCTCGCCCACGGCGGTCACCTCACGCACGGAAGTCCCGTGAACTTCTCAGGGCAGATGTACCGCGTGGTGAGCTACGGCGTGGATCCTGTCACGCACCGGATCGACATGGACCAAGTCCGCCGTCTTGCCCGGGAACATAGGCCGCGGATGATCGTCGCGGGGGCGAGCGCCTATCCTCGGGTGATCGACTTTGCCGCCTTCCGGGAGATCGCCGACGAAGTCGGGACGTACCTCATGGTGGATATGGCCCACATCGCCGGCCTTGTAGCGGGGGGCGTGCACCCGAATCCCGTACCTTACGCGCACTTCGTCACCTCGACGACGCACAAGACGCTCCGAGGGCCACGGGGCGGATTTGTGCTCACGACGGCCGAACACGCTCGCGCCCTCGACCGTGCGGTGTTTCCCGGGGTACAGGGGGGACCGCTCATGCACGTGATCGCCGCCAAGGCGGTCGCCTTCGGGGAGGCGCTGCGGCCGGAATTCCGCGCCTACGCTGCCCGCGTCGTGGAAAACGCCCAGGCGCTCGCCGCCCGCCTGCTCGAGCACGGGTTCTCCCTCGTCTCCGGCGGCACAGACAACCACCTCTTGCTCGTCGACCTCCGCGGAACGGGGCTTACGGGGAAAGAAGCCGAAGAACTCCTGGACGCTGTGGGGATTACGACAAACAAGAACGCCGTGCCGTTCGACCCTGAGCCCCCCGCAAAGACGAGTGGGATTCGTCTGGGGACGGCCGCCCTCACGACCCGCGGATTCGGACCGGACGAAATGCGCCTGGTCGCCGACCTCATTGCCCGCGTCCTTCGCCACCCCGGAGACGAAAGGGTGCGCGAGGAGGTGCGCGTGTCCGTAGCCGAGCTCACGCGCCGTTTTCCCCTCTACCCCGAATTGTGGGAGGCGGTTGAGGGGGAGGCGCCGCCTCACGCGCGCGGCACGGCATAGGGACGATCGTTCCACCACCGGAGCTCCATCGGCGCTCCAAAGAGCTCTTCGAGCACTTCCGCACGTAAGACCTCCTCGCGCGGCCCTTGGGCGCGGATTCGCCCACCTCCCAAAAGGAGAACGGAATCGAAAAGGGCCCCTAACTCTTCAAGCCGGTGGGTCACGAAGACGATGGTGAGGGTGAGATGGGCAGACCGTAGGCTCTTGAGTGTGGCGAGGAACGCCTCCCGCGCGGCGAAGTCCAGTCCTTCCGTGGCTTCGTCCAGGACGAGGAGTTCCGGCGCGCGCACGAGGGCGCGTGCGAGGAGGACCTTTTTCTGTTCGCCCAGAGAAAGCTCGCCGTAAGGTACGTTCAAGCGGGAGGCGAGTCCTACGCCTGCGAGGGCCTTTTCGGCTTGGGATGCGGCCTCCGGCGGCACGCGTCCGTAGAGTGTCGTTGCCGCATAGAGCGCTCCGGCGACGATTTCCAGAGGCGAATCTCCAGGATAGAGGCGGCTTGCGAGTGCCGAGGAGACCCAGGCGATTTTGCGCCTTCTCTCCGCGAGCGCAATGCGAAAAAGTGGGGTTCCTTCCCAGAGCACGCAGCCCGAACTCGGGTGGAGCTCGCCGCCGATCACCTCGAGGAGGGTGGTTTTGCCCGCTCCGTTGGGGCCGAGGACGGCCCAGGCGCTTCCGCGTTCCACCGACCAATTCACGTCCTCCAAAAGCGTGCGCCCCTTTCGGCGCACGTCGACGTTTTTAAGTTCGAGCACGGGACGTCCCTCCCTCGAGAGGATCGCGTTGCGCGTTTCTCTTTTCTCTACCACAAAACTTGCCGTCATGACTAGGCTTTGGCCAACTTAGGGTACAGATGCCCCCTTTGGTATAATGGGCCTGGTGTTTTTTCGAGGTGGTTTCTTGTCGAAGCGAAGGAGGCAACCCCGTGGCGCGGGTGCACGTTTTCGACCATCCGCTCATCCAACATAAGCTCACAATCTTGCGCGATCGGCGGACAGGGCCCAAGGAATTTCGCGAGTTGGTCAACGAAATCGCCATGCTCATGGCTTACGAGATGACCCGCAACCTCCCCACAGAAGAGGTGGAGGTCGAAACGCCCATCGCCGTGGCGCGTTCTCGGGTGCTCGCCGGGCGGAAGCTCGGACTCATCCCTATCCTTCGGGCTGGCCTCGGAATGGTGGAGGGGATGTTGAGGCTCATCCCCGCGGCAAAAGTGGGCCACATCGGCGTGTACCGAGATCCGGCGACGCTCGAACCCGTGGAGTACTACGTAAAGCTCCCCCCTGATCTACCCGAACGCGACCTCTTCCTTCTCGATCCCATGCTCGCCACGGGGGGTTCGGCGGTCTGGGCGGTGGACTCCGTGAAGCGGCGCGGAGGAACCCACGTACGCTTTGTTTCTCTGATTGCCGCGCCGGAAGGAATCCGGCGCCTCATGGATGCTTACCCGGACGTGGACGTGTACGTCGCTGCCGTGGATGAACGCCTCGACGAACACGGGTACATCGTACCCGGACTAGGAGATGCGGGGGATCGCCTCTTCGGGACGAAGTGATTCGCTCGTTCGCCGGCGTCACGAAAGAGATTGCGAAAGAAAAGTGGCTCTTACGGAAAAACTTTTTCACAGAACGTTCGCGGGCGGAGAGCCGCGTCGGTTGACTTCGTCCCTCGGATCCGCTAGGATATGTATGAATACGTGGATTGTGCGGGAAAGCGGTGAACACCGTGAAGCCGAGGAGGTCGCAGTCCCTATGGCGGACGGCGGCACTTGTCTCGACCTTGAGCGGGGAGTTCGTAGGGTCCGTGTTGGTCGGGGTGTACGTCGGTCGCGCGGTGGGCGCGGAGTTGGGGCAGGCGTCCGTGGGAGCGGCGCTCGGCGGTCTTGGTGGTTTTGCCTTAGCGTGGTACGCGGTGTTCCGAACGCTTCGCCCTTTTTTGCGGGAGGAGGATTCCCGTGGCCCGAGGGACGGGCGATGAGCTGGTCCGCTTTCTCGCCTTGTGGACTCGCATAGGCGCGGGAATCCTGGGCGTAAAATTTTTCCTGTTTTTTATCGTTTCCGG
>Ga0209836_100043_pt1 | contig 26239 bp, 33 predicted proteins | sample ElbSprsedimmetaG_FD_184147 | JGI IMG/M metagenome (GOLD analysis project Ga0209836, IMG submission 184147) | Hot spring sediment bacterial and archeal communities from California, USA to study Microbial Dark Matter (Phase II) - Elbow Spring... ... | reverse complement strand
CTCCCCGTTCACTGCGGCAGTGTTGGCTTTGGGCCTGCGTTCATCCGCCTACCAGGCCGAGGTATTTCGGGGAGCTTTGCAAGCTATCCCGATGGGCCAAACCCTGGCCGCTAGGGCCCTTGGCCTCCCCCGCCTTCAGGCAATTCGCTATGTCCTTCTTCCACAGGCTTTCCGCCTCTCCTTGGCCGGCTGGGGAAACGAGTTCGCCGTGGTCCTCAAGGACACCACCCTGGCCTATGCCATCGGGGTGGTGGAGGTGATGCGCCAGGCTCGGTACATCGGGAGCCGAGATTTTCCCCTCACTCTCCCAGCCTATGTTCTTGTGGCTATCCTTTTCTTGGTCGTCACTTATGCTGGGCTTTTTGTCATCGGAAAGATAGAGAAAAGGCTGCGCATCCCTGGACTGGAAGCGAGAAGATGAAATGCTCCTGCGCGTAGAAGATCTGCACAAGCGTTACGGTAAGGAAGAGGTCCTAAAAGGGGTGTCCTTCTCCTTGGACAAAGGAGAGACCAAGGTGATCATTGGCCCATCGGGAACGGGTAAATCCACGCTTCTTCGGTGCATAAATCGCCTCACCGAACCGGATCGGGGCCGTGTCTGGCTGGAGGAAGTGGAGATCACTTCTCCCAAAGTGAACATCAATCGCATCCGAGCTCAAATTGGTTTTGTTTTCCAGGATTTCAACCTCTTCACCCACCTCACGGCCCTGGATAACGTGCGGCTTGGCCTTATGCGGGTGAAAGGGATGAGCAGAAAGGAGGCCACGGAGCGGGCCATGGCGGAGCTAGCGCGGGTGGGATTGGCAGACAAAGCTAATGCCTACCCAGCAGAGCTTTCCGGTGGGCAACAACAGCGGGTTTCCATTGCCAGAGCCTTGGCCATGGATCCCAAACTCATCCTTTTTGATGAGCCCACGAGCGCTTTGGACCCTGAACTCATCGGCGAAGTCCTCGCGGTTATGGAGGATCTGGCTAAAACCGGCATGACTATGCTCGTCGTCACCCATGAGATGGGCTTTGCCCGTACTGTGGCCGACGAGATCATCTTCATGGAGAAGGGTGTGATTGTTGAGCAGGGCCCGCCTGACCAGCTTTTTCAATGTCCAAAACATCCGCGCACCGCGGAATTTTTGCGCCGCATCACCGATCTTTACGGAGGAACTAGATGAACCTCGTTTTCTCCTGGAGCTGGCTTCCCAAGCTCGCCCAAGGCCTTGGTCTTACTTTGGAGCTTACAGGTTTATCCATGGCTTTAGGTGCGGTTTTAGGCCTTATTTTGGCGATCCTTCGCGTTTATGGACGGGGGCCTCTGTACCCCGCTTACCTTTTGGCCTCTGGATACGTTCACCTTTTTCGGGGCACACCCCTTTTGGTCCAGCTCATGACCATCTACTTTGCCCTTCCTACAGTGGGGGTACGGTTTTCTCCCGTTGGGGCTGGGATTTTGGCCCTAACCCTGAACACTGCTGCTTATCAGGCCGAGTATTTTCGGGGAGCAATACAATCGGTACGGGCTGGCCAGATGCAGGCCGCGTTGGCCTTGGGCCTCTCCCGGCTCCAGGCCATCCGCTACGTGGTTCTCCCCCAAGCCCTGCGGTTGGTGATCCCGCCCTGGTCCAACGAGCTCATTTACATGGTAAAGGGCTCAGCTGTGGTTTACCTCATCGGGGTTTTGGAGCTAATGGGCCAGGCCAAGAACATCGCAGCCCGGACATTCAGAAATTTCGAGGTCTATATCGTCGTGGCTTTGTTCTATCTCGCGTTGATCTTCCTTCTCACCTTGATCCTTAGGGCGGTAGAGCGTCGGACGCGTATCCCTGGTCTAGGTGCGGCCAGCCGCGTCTGAAACGCTAAGTCCAACAGTCTCCCCGCTGAGATGCCTCCTAACGGCTCCTTCTTAGACAAGGCTTCGTAGTGTTACCGAAGCCCGCAAAACTTGCCTCATAATTTCTGCTGCTCGTGGAGCCATGTCGTTTTTCTCGGGCCGACACCAGGTGAAAGTAACCCCTTCACTCTGGCAGCAAAGGCCACGAATTCATCGAGAATGAGGGGTTTCTCCTTGCGCCTAGCGCGAATGCCTTGGTCGCCGGGATTCCACGAGCTCGGCTATACTGGCGTGGGTCACCGGTTTCTCTTCTCTTAGGTAACCCAGTTTATGAGGAATTGACACCCCTTTCGGTGAAAGTTTCAACGGAGCAACTTGCCCCCTTGACAGGGGTCGACTTCTTGTTGTATATCGAGTTCGTGCCAGAGCGCTTTGTGCGTGGGGTGCATCCGCTTGGCCCGGCCAACGCCCCAGCCGGGGCGTAATCTCACTTTTTCTGCGTAACGTCTCCTTTTCCCAGTTTTTTTCTTTTGCGCTAATCCCAAAAAGGAGGGGAGCGTGAAGCGCGAGGCTTTGGCGTTAGAGGTCACAAGTGTTGTGCTTGGGGCGAGCCGGGATTTCTTGGCTAAAGAAGGGTTCATCGAGCTCTTGCCGGTGATCCTGGCACCGGTCACCGATCCTTTGCGTACCACCCCAGAATGGGCCACGATCTTTGCTTATGGTCGGCCTTGGTACCTCACCCGCAGCATGATCTTCCATAAACAGGCAGCGGTGCGGGTGTATCCTAAGATCTTTTGCTTCTCCCCGAACGTCCGGCTGGAGCCCCCGGAGCGGGCACAAACAGGACGGCATCTCTTCGAGTTCGTCCAATTGGATCTAGAGGTGCGGGGGGCTACCCGCGAGGAGGTCATGGAGCTTGGAGAGCGGCTTTTTCTTTACATCCTTGCGGAAGTGCGCAAGGAATGTGGGAAGGCGCTCGAGGCCTGGGGGCGGGAAGTTCCAGAATATTCCAGGCCCTTCTTGCGCATCCCCTGGCACAAAGCCCGTCAAGAACTCGGGGAAGATTTCGAGGCCGAGCTTTCCCGCCAAAGCAAAACCCCAATTTGGCTTGTGGATTTCCCCATCGATCAGCGGGAGTTCTATGACCGGGAAGATCCCGAACAGCCGGGGATCCTCCGGGACATGGATCTCCTTTATCCTGAGGGGTTTGGCGAGGCCCTCTCTGGCGGCGAGCGGGAATACCAATTGGAGAGAATCAAGGCCCGCATCCTCCGACAAGGGCTCTCTCTCGATTCTTATCGGCCTCTTTTGGCCTTGGCCGAGGATGGTCTTTCCCCTTCCGCGGGCTTTGGAATCGGGATAGAAAGGTTGGTTGGGTTCATCTGTGGCTTTCCCCACGTGGCCCAAGTGCGTCTTTTCCCCCGCGTCCCCGGGGAGGAGGCCCTCCTTTAGCCTAGGCGGGCCTTCTTCATCGCGTACAGGCGCTGCTCAGCCTCCCGCAGAAGCTCTTCGGGATGCCGACCATTTTGGGGATCGTACGCGACGATCCCAGCGGAGAAGTCCAAGACAAAGCCGAGCCCAAGGGTTTGGCTCCAGGCCTGGAGTTTCCCGCGCAGCCGTTTCACCGCCTCCTCCGCCCCGGCCTCGTCGGTCTCCGGAAGGAAGAGAAGGAACTCATCGCCACCGTAGCGGAAGACATAGTCGCAGGCCCGTAGGTTCTGAAAAGCCCGGCAATTTTCTTCAGCACCGCGTCGCCCTGGGGGTGCCCAAAGGCATTATTCACTTGCCGGAAGTTATCCAAATCCAGAAGGGTCAAGGCAAATGGGCGACCATAGCGTTGTGCCCGCCTCGTTTCCCGAGAAAGAACTTCAAAAAGATAACGGCGGTTATACAAGTTGGTGAGGGGGTCGCGATGGCTTGTACGGCCATGAGGAACTCCTCATCCTCCGGCCGGAAGCGCGGGCTCCACGCTCTCCACGTCCAAAACGCCCAAAAGCTCCGTTCCGAACACGATGGGGACAGCTAATTCCGACTGGATTTCCGGATGTGCAGGAATGTACCGCGGATCTTGAAGAACATGGTCCAGCCGGAGTGGCCGGCGGTTTTGGGCTACCCACCCAACGACCCCCTTCCCAATGGGGAGGCGCTGTCCCAAGCTATAGCGAGGGCCAGAAAAGTCGGAATGGGAACCAACCACCACGAGCTCCTCGCCATCTTTAAGGAGCACCGCGCCGAACTCGTAGCGCACCTCCCGGCGTAGGATCTCCAAAGCCCCCGCCAGAAGTTCAGGAACGGTTGCGCCCTGGAGCCATTCCTTATGGCGCTGGAGTTCCTCCATCTGAAAGGCCCGCTCGGCAGCAATGGCTGCCAAATCTGCAAAAACTTCCAGGGGCTCCAGCATCTCCAAGGTGGGCTCCTTGGGGGTGACCGGCTCATCCAACGAGATATGCCCGATTATTCCGGCTCGCCCCCGCAGAGGAATGAGCAGAAAATCGTCAGGATGCCAACCAGGAGAGGCGCGCCGGCCAGGGATCCCTACCTCCTCATCCCACGGCACCCGATCATAGGGGATGTAGTAGGAGCGACTGAGGCGAAACTCCTCTTGAAAGGCGAGAACGCGCTGTTCTGGACGTAAGCCCCCTTGGCTCCGGAGCTTTTCCTCCTCTTCGGGGGTGAGGCCAGCCGTGGCCAGCGCTACCACTGGCCCCAAAAGGGGCGGCTGATGCCAGTGTTGGATCACCGCTTGAGCTGTGCGCTGAAGGACGGCCTCCAGGCTAGGAGCAGTAAGAATCTCCTGAGCTGCCGCCAGTAAGCTCCGGCGCAGGCGCTCCGCTTCCCATGTGACGTCCCGCAGGATCCCCTGGACCTTCGGTCGATCCTCAGGATGTAGGAAGTCCAAATAGCTTCAGCCCAAAAATTCCTCGGGCGAGTAGCCGCTAATGCGCGCCATCCCAGGGTTAGCGAACACAACAAACTGTCGAAAGCTTCGGAGCATTTCCTCCGTTTCCGCGGCCCTTAGGGACAAGGCCAAAGCCAAAGACAGGATCCCGGCGGCCTCTTCCAGATGGACGAGGTCTTCCGGATTGGGGCGCCACACCCTTCGCGCTCCTAATGCCAGCACCCCTAAATCCTTTCCGCCTGCGGGAAGAGGGGAGTAAGAGGGTCGTGAAATTCTTGGACTACCAAAGTTTTTCGCTCAAAAAGTGCCCGACCTAAACAAGGATGATCGCAGGGATTGCGCTCGGCGGCGAGCACGAACTCCTGGGAAAGCCCATGATGAGCAAGGAGACAGAATTCTTGGTCCTGAAGAAGGCAAACGCCAAGATCTAGGCCCAAAAGGGGGAGAAGTTGAGCCAAAGCTTTTTCGCAAAGCTCGCGAGGCGAGGCGCCGGCCAAGGCTGCCTTCGCCCCCGCCTCCCCGCCCTCGAGCCCTTGGATAAGAAAGAAAGCCCTGGAGAAAAACTTAGGTCCAGAGGGCAGCGATGGTCTCGATGAGGAGCTTTGCCGCGCACACCGCGGAAACCCCAGATGGATCCCAAATTGGCGCAAGCTCCACTAGGTCCATTCCTATTACCTGAAAGCTCCGAAGTTCCCGGAGGATCTCCAGGAAATCGGTCCAAAATAGGCCGCCCGGTTCGGGATTGGTCACCCCGGGGCAGAGGCTCGGATCGAGGAAGTCCAGGTCCACGCTGAACCAAATGGGGAAGTCCGGGCGCAGTTTTTTGGGGAACTCCGCAACCTCAACAAAATAGGGTTCATCGAGGTCGGGACCGAAGAAAGAGCGGGCACCAACAATTACGAGGTTCGCGGCGATCTCGCTTGCCCTGCGCAGGGCTGTGGCGTGGCACACCTTGAGCCCAAGATATTCCTCGCGGAGGTCAGAATGGGCATCGAGGGCGAGGACCTGAAGGGCGCCGAATTTGCGGGCAGCCCGCACAGCCGGAATCACCACCGTATGCTCGCCACCCAATACCACCGGAATCTTTCCGTCCCCCATCATCCTTCCCACTTCGGCCTCTTCTTCAGCAAGGATCTCCTCAAAGGAGCGGTAGGGATCTAGGTCCCCAAGATCCGCGATTTTTGCCTCCCGTACGTCTTTGCGAAAATGGTGGGAGAAGAACTCCACGGAGTCAGAGGCGGAGCGGATGGCATTGGGGCCCTGGGCCTGCCCGCCCCGCCAACTTGTGGTGCGCTCCAGCGGAACGCCCAGAATCACCACCCGGGCTTCCTCGTACGGAACGTTTGTTCCCAGGAAACTCAACCGCTGGGGCATGGGAAAAGGAGCTCCGCCACGAACGGAGGAAGGGCGCAAGCCGCCCGAAACACCTCCGGCGTGAAATAACGGGTGTGCAAATTCCGCGCCCGGTAGCGCTGCCAAAGGACCTCTTCCTCGGGGATCTCCGAGAAGCTGGCCAGAACATAGCTCCACATCCCCGAAGGGTAGATGGGCATGAACCCCAAATACGGTAGGACCGTGGGGAAGAGGTTTTTAAGGTTCCGAACCACTTCTTGGAGTTCTGCAGGCTGGAACCACGGGCTTCCTGCCTGCAGGGCCAAGGAACCGCCAGGTCGAAGAGCCTTCTGGCAAGCCTGGAAAAAGCTCGGTTGAAAAAGGGCCGCTCCAGGCCCAATGGGATCGGTGGAATCCACGAGGATCACGTCGAATTCCCCCGCGTGCTCAGGAAGGAAATGCTCACCCGGGGAGATTTCCACGTGCACCCGGGGATCCAAAAATGCTCCCCGGTGTACGGAAGGGAGCCATTCTTTGCAGACCTCGATGACCTCGGGATCGATCTCCACCAAAGTTACCTCCCGGACAGGGTGGTGCAGGACCTCGCGGAGGGCACCGCCATCTCCTCCGCCCACGATGAGGATTTTTTCTGGGGAGGGATGAGAAAGGAGCGTGGGATGTACGAGCATCTCATGATAAAAAAACTCGTCGCGCTCGGAGAGCATGAGCCGCCCATCCAGGGCCAGAACCCGGCCGTGGCTTTCCGTTTCCGCCAGGTCTAGGTCCTGATAGGCTGTTCTCCGGCGGACGAGCCACCTTTTGACGCCCAGGCAAAACCACAAGCCTGGCGCCTGTTCCTCACATAACCAGTCCTCTCCCGGTTTTCTTCCGCCGGTCATATTTGAACCCCGCGTTTTATCTCGATGAGGTGGGTGCGTTGGGGCCGGAAGAGCTCCCGGAAGACCTCAAAAGCCGCCTCTGGCACCACCTTTTCCCCGCAGGTGAACACATCCAATGCCACGTACCCGTGCTCAGGCCAGGTGTGCAAGGAAATGTGGGATTCGGCGATCACGGCCACGCCGGATACGCCATGAGGATTGAAAGTGTGCACATGCACGTCAATAAGGGTGGCGCCAGCCTTCTTCACGGCTTCTACTAAGGCCTTCCGGATCGCTTCCGGATTATTGAGGTTTTCTTGACACCCCCAAAGCTCCGCCACCAGGTGCCTCCCGAGCTCCCGCATTTTTCACCTCCTCCCCGGGCAAGTTTTGGCCAAAAAACAACCCATTTGGGTTTTGGCCCAAACGGGTCTGACCACCCGAGCGTCCTCGGGTCACGACCAAATTTTACGGGAGTTTTGGGGAGGAGGCCAGTCCGAAATTTACGCGGAAGGAAGAGGAGCCGGCTGGTCCAGCCACTCCGAGAGCCGCTTTTCCGCGCGCGCCCTCCACGTGCCCTTGTGGTACACGTAACTCACCAAAAGCGGAAAAACCAGGGTAGCCTCAGCCCAGACCATCTCCGAAAAACCTTGGGCCACCTTCCCCCAGGAGCTTGCTTCTTTCAGGGTGGAACCAGAGAGGCCGCCGTCGCGCACATCCGCAGTAGTGATCTGGATCGCGTATTTGTGCATAGGTACAGGAAAGCCCAGGACATCCGCAGCTACCGTCACGTCCTGAGCGAAATTCTTGGGCACACCACCGCCGAGCATGACTAGCCCTGTCTCTTTGGCGGCAATCTTGATGCGGGTGAGCTCAAGAAAGTCCTTCACGGAGTCGATGGACACGTGCCGCCCAGGGTTATGCCACTGATGGAGAACCAGCCCAAACCCGGCGCTGCAGTCGGAGAAAGCGGGGATAAAAATAGGGATGGACTTCTCGTAGGCAGCCCGCACAATGGAATTCTCACCAATCCCCCGCTCCACAAGATACCGCCCCATCTCCCGCCCAAACTCCCGGGAGGAGTAGACGCCAGGCGGAAGGCGCTCGGCGATTTCAGCGACGGTGCGATCGCAAACGCGAAGCTCATCCTCATCGATGAAGGTGTCGTAGATCCGATCAATATGGAGCTCGCGGAGCTCGTTATCGTCCACATCGGGGCTGCCGATGTAGTGTTTAAAGCCCAAGGCCTCGAAGAAATCCTGGTCCACGATGTTGGCGCCGGTGGCCACCACCGCATCCACCATGTTATGGCGGAGGAGATCCACAATGCATTGCCTGAGACCAGCGTTGATGAGGGAGCCGGCGAGGCAAAGGATGATGGTACAATCCTGGTTAGCGAGCATCAGGTCATAAATTTTCGCAGCGCGGGCGAGATTCCGCGCTTGATAGGACATGTAGGCCATGGCCTCAATGATGGGCACGGCATTAAAACTTTTCGGATCGATGTGCCGCACGGGCTCGCGAAGGTACTCCTCTTTTTGGGGCATCTTTTCCTCCTAGAAAAGGAAGACTGCGGCAGCAATAACCGTGGTGTAGCCCTTGTTATCTACGATTGCGGACTGGGTAACGTTCATGGTGCGCACGATCTTCCCGCTGATTTTCCAAATCTCCTTTTTCTCGTCCCACACGAGCTCCTCGTCGAATTCGATCCCCAAAGTGGAGGCGAGCATTGAAGCCGCCAAATCCTCAGCCTTGTCCCCGGCCTGCTTTTCGTTTTCCCCGAACGCGTGATACTCGGAAAGGTAGCCGTAAGCATTGGGATCCGCGGGGATAGCGCAGCCGATGGAGGCGGCGATGAGGCGATGGGGCTCGTTGGAAGAGCAGCGGGCGAACACACAGAACGCGATCTGCCCGGGTTTTATTTCCCGAAGCCCTTCGGAACGGGGAATGATTTTGCAGCCAGGGGGCAAGATGCTGGAAACATGTACCAGGTTTAGCTTCTCTATCCCTGCGTCCCGGAGGGCGAGCTCGAAGGACCGCAGCTCATCCCGGTGGCGTCCCACTCCCCGCGTGAAGAAAACCTTGCGGGGAACCCGAGGCCAGGGAACCCCCGCTGGAGCTTCCGCTACCGCCGGCGCAGTCTTCGTCTTTCGTGGCATAGCAAAAATTATAGCGCCTTGCCCTAAGTAGTGGCGGCCTCCTCGTCCGTGAAAATGTCCCCTTCATAGCGGATGTTTTTCACCTTCGGTTCCGCCCCAAGCTCGATCCGGATGAGGGCTGAGCGGTACCAGGGCTCAAATCTTCCGGGGACGCGCCTAACCGGAAGATGAGGCCAAGCCCGCATGGTCTCGATGTACGGCCAGTTCACGTACTCGTGGAAGTTGGGAAAGAGGTCGGTGATGACTGCCCCGGCTTCTAAAAGAGCAAGCTGGATTTTTTGCCACTTGGTGAGGGAAGCCTCTAATCTGGTGAGGCCCAAATACCCGGCGCTGCCTGCTCCCCGGAGGGCGGAAATCCCGCGGTGGGCGAAGGCTAGATAACCGCGGAAGCTTTCGGGGGGATCACAAACGAAGGTGTCGAACTGGCGGAGGAGCTCGGCGGGTAAAGGCTCGCGCAGGTCATGGTGGTAGACCTCAAGCTTTAGGTTTCTTTCCCGCGCGGCGTCCCTCAGGAACTGTACGATCCTCTGGTCTACATCCAGGGCTACCACTTTTTTGGGGAGGCCGGTGAGGGCTGCGGCCAAGGAGACAAGGTCGTCATCGCCCAAAACGAGGATTTCTTTTCCCCAAAGGTCGCCGCGGGCCAAGATAAGGGCGATGCGGGCGATGGTGGTTTCCTCGGTGACGTAGCCCTGATCGAATTCCTGGGCCGCTTCCGGCCGGTTTTTCGCAAGCTCATGAAAATCCCGGGCAAGCTCAGCGAAGACCGAGAGCTCCAGGCCGCGGCCGCGGCACCGCGGACACCCCAGTTCCGTGATCGCCGCAATTCCCAAGCGCTTCGCGGCTTCCTCGCCCTTCTCTGTCACCACCACCCGTTCGTTTGCGAACGAAACCCAGCCTTTTTCCGCTAAAGCGGCGAGAGCTTCGCAGGTCGCAAGAACCGGGATTCCCGCGAGGTCCACGATTCGCCAGATGTCCGCGGAGGTCAAGGCCGCAGCCATCACCCGGGCAACATCCCTCTCCACCACTGGGATCCCCTGCTTTTCCCTAATCCTTTGAGCAATCCCTTTCAGTTCCACTTTCACCTCCGACCGATCACCAAAAGTTCGTCCTTGGGAAACTCCGAGAGAACACGGGCTCCATCGTCACTTACCACTACCAAGTCCTCGATGCGGATTCCGAATTTTCCGGGGAAATACACGCCGGGCTCGACTGTGACCACGTTTCCGATGGCGAGGGTATCCTCCGAGGTAGAGGAAAGCCGCGGTCCCTCGTGTACTTCCATTCCAACTCCGTGGCCAAGGCCGTGGCCAAATCGCTCCCCAAGTCCTGCTTCCTCGAGGACTTTTCGGGCCTGAGCATCCGCATCCTTTCCGGAACGGCCAGCTTTGATGGCATTTATTCCCGCAACGTTTACGGCCAAAACTAGCTTATACACGTCCTTTACCTCCTTTTTGGGCTCACCCAAGGCCACAACCCTAGTGATGTCCGCGCAATATCCGTTTACGCGCGCTCCAATGTCAAAAAGCACTACCTCTCCTGTGTGTAGGGGCTGGTCGGATGGGCGATGATGGGGCATGGCACTTTGCGGGCCGGCGGCAACGATGAGCTCAAAAGCCACATCCTCTGCCCCTTCTTTTCGGTACCAAAACTCTAGCTCCAGGGCCACCTCTCGCTCCGTCAACCCCGGCCGAATCCTCTTCAGGATCCACTCAAGCCCGGCTTCCGTGAGCTCCACCGCTTCTTTGATCTTTTGAATCTCCACCTCAGTTTTGACGCGACGGAGCTCCTCTACCGGAGCGCCCACTGGCACGAACTCCAGGCCCTCCCCGGCTTTTTTAAGGTCTTCAAAAAGTTGGATGGTCGTGCGAGTGCTTCCTATTCCTATGCGTTTTATCCCGCTTTTTTTAAGGTGCTCGATCACTTGGGGAATCCAACGGCCGCGGACCTCCACCACGGGCAAATCCACCTGATGCTGCGCTTGCTCGGTATACCGAGGATCCGTGAAAAATAAAGATTCCTCCGTAACGACGAGGATGCTAAAAGTCCCGGTGAATCCCGTGAGGTACCGGACGTTTGGTTGCTCTGAACCCTCTACGTTCGCTAAAAGAAATGCGTCGAGCCCTTGATTACGCACTTTTTCCCACAGCGCTCTTCGACGCCTTGCATGCTCGTTCATGGCAAGGCCATTGTAGTTCACGATTTTTTTCGATCCAGACTGGTTAGGATGCGGCGAAGCTCATACGAACGGGTGCCAAGGCCAATGTGTTCTGCGCGGGCTAGTTGCCCTTCCCAACGGGCCTCAGGGTGGGCGCGGAGAATCGATGCAAGCCTGATCCAAAGCCACGGGATCAGTGCTAGCCAAAATTCCCAAATCCGGAGCCACCGGCGGCCGGTTCATGCCCCAACAGTCGCAATCCGGCGAAACCTGCTGGATAAAAGAGACGAACAAAGCTGGCCGTTTAGGGCAGCCTTCGCATATTCTGCGATTTTTGCGAGGATTCCCACGGAGGCTTCGTCTCCGGGAACCATGGCCCCAAAAGCACATATGGCCACGCACTGTCCACAGCCCAAACATCGTTCGTAATTGATCTGAGCATGCTCGGCGATGGTAATTGCTCCTGCGGGGCAAAATCGGGCGCAAACCCCACAGGTCGTGCATTTTTCCGGAAGATTTTTCGGCTTTGAGGTAGAGTGCTGCTGAAGTTTTCCCGCGCGGGAGGCCGCGCCCATTCCCAAATTTTTCAGGGCCCCACCGAACCCCACCTGCTCAATCACCAACAGGGCATCCGCGAGGGCCACGGCTGCTCCGATCTTCGCCCACTTCACATAAACGCCATCTACCGGGATTTCCACCTCGTCTGCGCCGCGGAGGCCAGCCTCGTGAAGAAGCGCCCGAATTATACGGGGCTTTTGTGGGATTTGTGGGGTACTCCAGGCCCTAAGTACACTTGGTGGTCATGGAATTGGCCGAAGTTGTGCGGGCGGCGGAGGAGATTTGGGCCCAATGGGAAAAAGCTGCCAAAGATTTGAAGGGGCTTGAGGATCTCGAGGCCCTGCGTGTCCAGATCCTCGGCCGCAAAGGAAGCCTCACTCAGCTTTTTTCGGCTCTTCGGGATCTTCCCAAAGAGGAGAGGGCCGAGGCCGGACGGATCCTAAACACCCTGAAAGAGAGGATTGAACTGGCTCTTGCGGAGAAAAAGGAGGTTTTGGTCACAAGAGCTCACCTAGCGAAACTCCTCCGCGAGCGGTATGACCTTTCCCTTCCAGGAAAATGGCGCTCTTTCGGGAAACTCCACCCTCTTACTCAGGTGCGGCTTGAGATCGAGGAGATCTTTTTGCGCCTGGGTTTTGATGTGGCAAGCGGCCCGGAAATCGAAACGGAGTACCACAATTTTGAAGCCCTAAACATTGGGCCGGACCATCCTGCCCGCGAGGAGTGGGATTCTTTCTACATTGGCGATGGCGTGCTTCTTCGTACCCATACCTCGCCCGTGCAAATCCGAGTGATGAAGGAACGAAGGCCTCCGGTACGCATCATCTGCCCAGGCCGGTGCTTTCGCCGGGATAACCCCGATGCCACCCACGCTCCTTGCTTCCACCAGGTGGAGCTCCTCTGGGTGGAAAAGGGGCTCACCTTTGCCCACCTAAAATGGGTGATTGCTGAATTTGTGCGGGAATTCTTCGGCCCGGGGTACGAGATGCGTTTCTCGGCGGACTACTTCCCGTTCACCGAGCCCTCGGCCCAGGTACACATCCGGAAAAAAGGCACGGAAAAATGGCTGGAAATCATGGGGGCCGGAATGGTTCATCCCCGGGTTCTCGAAGAAGTAGGCTACGATCCTGAAGAGGTGAGCGGATTTGCCTTCGGTTTAGGGATTGAGCGCATGGCCATGCTCCGCTTCGGGATCGAGGATATTCGCCTCTTTTGGCAGAATGACCTGCGGTTCCTTTCCCAATTTTAGGCCGGGACCTTCTCCCAATGACGGCTTTCGCGTTCTTTCGTTTCCCTGGGGTTTGTGCCGCAGGCGAGGTAAAGGAGGGGGACAATCGGTTGAGCGAAGAAAGCCCGGGCTTGCCGACAGGCATGGGCCCGGCCCATGAACTTCGTACCGATTACCGCGACCCGGATTTCCCGCAATGCTCCCCCTTTCAGATGGCGCGCAAAACCAGCGCGGCGTTTTGCCCCCCAAAACCGAAAGAATTTTTGAGGGCCACCCGGACTTTCGCCGGCCTCGGTAACCCCGGAACATAGTCCAGATCACACTCAGGGTCGCGATTTTGCCAGGTGACGGTAGCTGGGATGAGCCCCTCGAGGAAAGCAAAAAGGACGGCCCCGACCTCCGCGGCCCCGGCCGCCCCAAGAAGATGCCCAATTTGGGACTTCGTAGAACTCACAGGAACCTCGTAAGCCCTTTCCGCCAAAAGTTTTTTTAGCGCCACCGTCTCCACCCGGTCGTTTAAAGGGGTGGAGGTACCGTGGGCGTTGACGTAATCCACATGCTCTGCAGACAATCCAGCGTCGCGGAGGGCCGCGATCATCGCGTGGTACGCGCCCTCCCCATCCTCGGGAGGAGCGGTGATGTGGAAAGCATCAGAGCTTTGGCCAAATCCGGCGATTTCCGCCAGCGCCTCCCCACCGCGCGAGCGAAGGTGTTCCTCGCTTTCCAGGGTTAGGATTGCTGCGCCCTCCCCGAGCACGAACCCATCACGGTCACGATCGAATGGGCGCGAAGCTTTTTCTGGATCGGGATTACGGGAAAGGGCGCCCATGCGCTCGAACGCGGCCAAAACGAGGGGAAGGATCACAGCCTCTGTGCCCCCGGCCAAGGCCCAGTCCACCTGGCCTGCCCGCACTAGTTGATAAGCAAGTCCTATGGCATGGGCACTAGCGGCGCAGGCCGTGGCTACCCCGAAGCTCGGCCCTTTTATCCCGAGCTCGATGGAAACCTCGGCGGCCGGGGCATTGGGCATCATGAGCGGGATCAAAAACGGGGAAACCCTCTCCGGCCCACGGCTCAAAAACGAAGCGTGGTTTTCCAAAAGGATTTCCAAGGCACCGATCCCTGTGCCCACCACCACCGCGCCCTCGCCCCTTTTTGGGTCGAGTCCGGCCTCTTCCACCGCAAGCTTTGCGGCCACTATCGCCATTTGGGAGGCCCGACCAAGCCTCCTAGCCCGGCGTGGGGAAAGGAATGCCCCGGGATCGAAATCGGTACAGGGCGCGGCAACTTTGGCCTCGATTCCCTTTAGATCCAACTCCTGATCCACTCGGCGGATGGCCACTCGCCCGGAGCGTAGCCCGGTAAAAAAAGCCTCCCGCCCAATCCCAAACGGGCTCACCACCCCAAATCCGGTGATAAAAACCCTACGCACTTTGGATCTCGTCAGCTGTGACAGTGACTCGGTTTTCTCGCACATAAATGACGCCGTTTTTCACCAAAAAAACTTTTTCCCCTTCGGGAAGCTTCACCCGGAGCGGCGAGTTTTGGAGGAGGAAAATGGCGGGGGCATGGCGGGGAAGGATGCCAAACCGGCCGATTGGGCTTCTGGCGAAAACGCCACGGACGTCGGTGAAAGACATAGTGCGCTCACAGGAAACCAACCGCAGCTCCACAGAAAAATATAGCTTCTTTTTGGGCTTAGGGCTAGTGGGCCACCTGGGCCTCGCGGAAGGAGCTGAGCATGGCCTCTATAGCCTTGAGGTCCTCTGCGGGGGTGCGCAGGCGGGTTAAAGCGGCCAGGGGCAGGCTAAGCAAAGCCTCCATGGTGCGCCAGATCCGCGGTGGCACCTCCTCCCCGCTTCCTCCGCATCCCCGACAAATGAATCCACCCCGTTCAGGGGCCCAGATCAAGCTTTCCTTTCCTCCGCAGGCGAGGCATCCGTGAAGAACGGGCTTGTAACCGAGGATGGCAAGGAGGCGGAGTTTGAAGGCGCAAAGGAGGGTTCCCGGCGGGCCGCCCACCTCCAAAGCGCTAAGGAACCTCAAGGACAGCCGAAATGGCCGAGGATCAGGGATCTCCCGCGGGACCAAATCCTTGGCCCACCGGGCAAGGTGGAGAGCGGCCTCTAGCCGGGAAAGGTCCTGGCGAATTTTGGGGAAGCTATGAAGGAGCGAGGCCTCTCGAAGGAGATGCAGTCCTGAGCGGCGTTTGTAGTAGATGATCTCCGCCAAGTTGAGGACATCCAGGGCCGCGCCGGAGGTTCGTTCCAATCGGCGTGCTCCTTTGGCCAAAAGCTCAAGCTTTGCCCGGCTTTCGGTGAGAAGGGAGACGATCCGATCAGTTTCTGCGTAATCCAAGGTCTGGAGGACAAGGCCCTGGTCGCGAAGGAGTTCGCTCACGGTTAGTCCGGGGCACCAGCGATGATCTCGAGGGAACGGGAGGCTCCAATTCTCGTGGCGCCGGCCTGGACCATCTTCATTGCCGTAGGGTAATCGCGGATCCCGCCAGCGGCTTTTACTCCAAAGCTTGGCCCCACCACTTTGCGCAGAAGGGCCACATCCTCCGGGGTAGCCCCGCCCGGTCCAAAACCTGTGGAGGTCTTCACGAAATCCGCGCCGGCAGCTTTACTTAGGATTGCGCCGGCTACCTTCTCCTCCTCCGAAAGGAGGGCGCATTCCAGGATCACCTTGAGCACTATGGGCCGCGCGGCCTTCTGGGTGGCCTCCCGCACAGCCCGGATTTCCCAAAGCACATAGGCGTAATTGCCGCTTTTCAGGGCTGGAACGTTGATAACCATGTCCACCTCGCCCGCTCCTTCCTCCACGGCGAGCCGGGCCTCCAGGGCCTTGACCTCCGGCCGGTGTTGGCCATGGGGAAAACCCACAACGGTGCAGACCCTGACTTCGCTATCTTTCAGGATCTGGCGGGCGAGGCTCACGAAAGTTGGGGGGATGCAGACAGCATAAAATTTGTGTTGTATCGCCTCTTGACATAGCTTCTCCACTCGAGCTCGATCCACCTCCGGGCCCAAAGCGGTGTGGTCAATGATCCGGGCAAGTTCGATTTTCCGCATTTCCCCTCCTCAAAGCTTCCAGGTCCTGCTCCAAGTACAGGAGCGCAGGAGTCGGTCCCAGTTTATTTCCACCCCCAACCCCGGTTTTTGTGGAACCGGAATGTGGCCGTTCCTGAGCTCAAACGGCGGATCAGCGATGTCCTCGCGGAAGTAGCGGTGGGTAGCGGAGATGTCGTTGGGAAGGGTGAAACCGGGTAAGGTCGCTAGATGAACGTTTAAAGCTCGGCCGATGCCCGTTTCCAACATTCCTCCGCACCAAAGGGGGATGTGCCTTTCCAGGCACAACCGATGGATTTCCAGGGCTTCGGTGATTCCTCCGACCCGGCCTTGCTTCACATTGATGATTCGGCAAGCCCCAAGCTCCAGGGCTTCCCAAGCTCGGTGGGCTGAATCTATGGATTCGTCGAGGCAAATGGGCGTCGCCAAAACTTGGGAAAGTTTGGCGTGCTCAAGGAGGTCATCGAACCCTAAAGGTTGCTCGATCATGAGAAGACCGTAACGGTCGAGCTCCTTGAGCACAGGGAGGTCCGCAAGGTGGTAGGCAGCGTTAGCGTCCACGGAAAGGAGGATGTCCGGGAAGCGCTGGCGCACCGCTTGAACCGGGGTTAAGTCCCATCCCGGCTTTATTTTGAGCTTTATCCGCAAGTACCCCTCGCCAAGGAAACTCTCCACCGTCGTAAGAAGGGAGGGGATATCGGGGTGAATCCCCACGCTCACTCCGGCTGGGATCTCTTCCCGGACCCCGCCCAGGACCTGAAATAGCGGTTTCTTCTGGGCTTTAGCAAATAAGTCCCAGGCCGCGGCCTCCACCGCTGCCTTGGCCATGGGATGCCCACGAATTGGGGAAAGAAGCCTCAGGAGATCGGAAGGATGGTCCAGGAGCTTATGAGCACTAAGGATGGGCTTTATGTGCTCAGAAATGATGTAGCGGGCGGTTTCCACGGTCTCGGCTGAAAACCACGGGCCTGAACCGGCCACGCATTCTCCCCATCCCATGAGACCATCGGCGGTCAGGCTTACCAAAAGGGCGTGCTTTGTGCGTTCTTCGCCGAAACTTGTGAGGAAAGGACTCACCAAAGGGAGCTCCACCAAAAAAAGGGACATTCGTTCCAGCTTTATCACGGCCGCTCCACTACCTCCTCCAGACTGGCCCGTTCCAGGAGAAGAAAGCCCCGATCTCCTTGGCGGACAAGACCAGTCACCAGGTAGCCATCCTCGAGGTACGGGGCCAAAAATTTTCGGCACTCCTTGCGCCAAGCCCGTGCCACCTCGAGGTTTTCGCGCTTCAGAGCTCCCAGGTCATTGGGGATTTCAAAGAACAAAAACGGGGAGGAGAGGCCAAGGCGGCCACCAGCCGGAGCCCGCTGGCCAGAGGGAAGACGTTGGGTTCGATTTATTACTTCCACCTCGGAAAGGCGTAGGTCTGGGGGCCTTCGGCCCTCAAGCCTTGCATTCACCCGCGGCGAGGTCAAGTACCACTCGCAAAGGAAACGATCGCTAGGAAGGCCTTGGTTTAGGGCGTCGCGCATCTCCTCGCCAAAAAAGTTTGGGTAATAATTCCGCACAATCCCTCCGAGCTTATTCAGGTTGAAATGGGCGTTGCGGGATTCCAAGGGATCGAAGGTCCAGGTGATTAGGTCGATTCCCTGGCGCAATACATGTTCGCGCTGGGCGAGCTTGAGCTTTTTGCCGATCCCTTGATTTTGCAAACCAGGTTTGACTGCGGTCATAAGGGAGAAATGTCGAAGTTTTTGGCCTTCCCAAAGGCCCAAGACTGAAAGGGAGAAGCCCACCATCTCCCGGCCGGGACCTATCCCATCGAAGGCGCCCAGAAGGAGGCCGCCGGCTTGAACAATCATATGAAGGGCATGATCGGGGATGACGGAAATATCCGGAAGACCCCAGACTTCCCGTTGCAGGCGCTCGCAGGCCCGATACCCTCGGAAATCCCGGACTGGCTCGATAACCACCTCTGTGGGCATCGAGGCCGAGTATATCAGTCCCCAGTTAGTCGAGCGATCTCCCCCTCGTTCTCCGTCCATTTTGGCCTCACCCGCACTTGGAGGGAGAGGAAGATTTTTTTCCCAAGCATGGCCTCGAGTTCCAACCGCGCAAGTCTCCCGATTTCCTTGAGCTTTTGCCCGCCGCTTCCGATCACAATCCCCTTTTGGGAGTCCTTGGCCACGTAGATCGTGGCATAAATTTCGAGGAGGGGCTTGTCCTCTCGTTCGCGGATTTCCTCCACCACCACCGCGGTGGAGTAGGGGATTTCTTGGTAAGTGAGGTTGAAAATTTTTTCGCGAATAAGTTCGGCCACGAGGAATTCCAGGGGCCGGTCCGTGGGAAGGGGGAAATCCCGGGGAAAGAGGGGTTCACCTTCCGGAAGGTGGTTGATGATCACCTGAAGGGCGCGATCCAGGTTTATTCTCCTTTTTGCGGAAATGGGCACAAGATCATGGAAAATCCCCAAACGATCATAAGCCAAAAGGGTTTCAGGAAGCTCGTTTCCCTTAGCAAGATCAATTTTGTTGACAAGGAGTACTTTCGGGCAAGGAAGGTTCTGGATACGAGGAAGCACGGTCTCATCGTACTCGTCTACTTTGCCTGTGGGTTCAACCATGTACACGAGCTCATCCACTCCCGCTAGAGCCCGAAAAGCTTCCTTGAGAAGGTGAGCGGAAAGCTTGTTCACGGGCTGATGAAGGCCAGGGGTATCCACAAACACCACCTGGGCATTCTCCGGGTTGTAGATGCAGCGGATGCGATTTCGGGTGGTCTGGGGCTTGTCCGAGACGATCACGACCTTTTGGCCCATGACAGCGTTTATAAACAAGGATTTGCCAACATTTGTCTTTCCCACCACCGCCACAGTTCCTGCTTTAAACCCCATGGATCGTAAGCCTCCCTTCCCTGATTTCCTCGGCGATTTTGCTGATATATTCGGCCATCACCTGGTCCTCGCCGGGTGGGGGCACAAGTTTTGCCAATTTGGCGTGAAAATCCATAGTCGCCGGGGATAATTTTTCCTCGCCGTGGATGGCCAAAGCCCAGCGGACAGCCACTAGCTCTAAGGCCACCTGCTTTCCCACATTTTCGGCAATTCTAAGGGCCTTCCAGCAAGAGGTGGCTCCCATGGGATTGTGATCCTCTTTTCCTCCGGAGGTAGGGATCGTGTCCACTGCCGCTGGATGGGCCAAAACCTTGTTTTCCGCGGAGAGCGCGGCCGCCGTGTATTGAAGGAGCATGAGTCCTGAACTTTTTCCGGGCGCATAGGCCAAAAATGGGGGAAGCCCGCGATCCTGAGCAGTGAGGAGGAGATTTAACCTGCGCTCGCAGGAGTTTCCGAGGATGGAAAGGGCCAACCCCAGCTCCTCTGCGGCCAAAGCGAGGATTTGGCCGTGGAAATTTCCTCCACACAGGGCCTCGCCCCCTGGCAAAATCAAAGGATTGTCCGTGGCCGCGTTCATCTCAATTTCCAAAGTTTTCCTCACCCTTTTTAGAATTTCCCATACCGGACCGAGGATTTGCGGCAAACACCGAAGAGAATAAGGATCTTGCACGTCGTCAAAGAAGGTATCAGTGAGCTTACTTCCCGAAAGGAGCTTCCACATTATTTCCGCGAGTCTCTGCTGTCCCGGATGGGGACGGAGGGCATGGATTCGAGGGTCCAGGGGCTGGGTTTTTCCCCGCAGGGCCTGAAAAGTGAGGGCGGCTGCCCCCAAGGCTCCGGAAAACGCGCGCTTTCCCAAAATCCAGGCGCAAAAAAGAAGAGCTAGCATCACGGAGGTCCCGTTTAGGAGCGCTAGTCCTTCCTTTGGGAGAAATTGGGAAAGCGGGGTTAGACCAGCCCGGCGCAGAGCCTCGCTCCCCGGAAGCTCCTCCCCGCCGAACCGGGCCTTCCCTTCCCCAATCAGGACCAACGCCAGGTGGGCCAAAGGCCCAAGATCACCGGAGGCGCCCACCGACCCTTGGGAAGGGATCACCGGATAAACTTTTTGGTTCAGCATCCCCAAAAGGAGCTCCACGATTTTTGGCCGCACGCCTGAGGCCCCTTGGAGAAAAGAGTTCGCCCGAAAAAGGAGCGCTGCCCGCACCACCCGGTCTGGGAGGGGTTCGCCGACGCCTGCGGCATGGGAGCGTACGAGGTTTAGCTGAAGCTGTGAAAGGTCCTCTTTAGGCACGCGCACGTGGGAGAGGGCGCCAAGACCGGTGTTTACCCCGTACACTGGCTCCTCTTTTTGCATCAAAGCCAGAAGGGCTTGGTGGGAGGCTTGGAGTTTTTCCCGGGCCGCCTGGGCCAGGCCCACAGGCTTTTCCCTGAAGATCACCTCTTCCGCCTCATCCACGGTCAAATGGCCGTCTAGCTCGATCACAATTCACCATTATAAGGGCAACTACGGGCTGGAATCCGTTCAACCGGGAACCGCAAGGCGGGTTGTGTAAGGAAATTCTGTGTAAGGGTCCGTGTTTAATAGGGAGGCACACCTTGGAACGAGGAGGTGCCCCGTGGATCAGGATACCTTGCGGAGCTTGCTGAGGGAAGCGGTGCGGGAAACGGTGACCGAGGTCCCCGCCTTTCTTAAGCCCTACGCCCGCCGCCTGGTGGACGTGGGAGAAGTGGCCGTGGCCTTGTACGGTGCCGGGGTCAGCCAGCGCAAGGCGGCGGAAGCCTTCCGCAGGCGGCTTTTGCCCGAAGAGATGGCCTTCGTCTACCTGGACGGGCTTTCCCTAAAGGTCTTTAGGGAAGGAGAAGGGATCGTGCGGGAAACCGTGTACGTGGCCGTGGGGGTCACCCCTGGTGGGGAGAGGAGGGTCTTGGGGTTCTGGCTCCTGCCCACGGAGAGCGCCCTGGGGTGGGAGGGGGTCTTGCGGGAGCTTTGGCAAAAGGGCTTGCGGGTGCTGCTCTTCGTCACCGACGGGCTACCCGGGCTTCCGGAAGCCATCCGCAGGGTCTACCCTCAGGCGGAGTGGCAGGTTCGTGGTGCACGGGGTGCGGTGGAGCCTGTCCCAGGTGCGGGCCAGGGACCGGGCCCTTCTGGCCGAGGACCTGAGGCGGGTGTACGGGGCGGAGAGTCGGGGAGAGGCCCTGCGGGCCCTTGACGAGGTGAAGGCGGCCTGGGGATCACAGTACCGGGGGTGGTGGGGGGCCTTCCTGCGCTTCTACGGGTACCCCAAGAAGCTGTGGCCGTACTTGCGGAGCACCAACCTGATGGAGCGGTTCATCCGGGAGATTCGGCGGGGGGCGAAGGTGCGGGACCACAAGTTTCCCAAGGAAGGGGCGGTGTACAAGCTTTTGTACCTGGAGTCGGAGAGGCAGGAGGGGAGGTGGGCGGAGAGGAGGCTTAAGGGTTTTGCCGAGGTGCAGGAGGTGCTGGAGAGGATGCTTCTGGAGCGGTATGCCCCCCGTACACAGACCCTTACACAAAACTCTTGACACGACCCCGGGGAAAGATGCTTTACTCCTCCTTGGTAATGCTAGTCTTTGCCCTTTTAGGTTTGTCTGTGGGCAGCTTCTTAAACCTATGCATCGACCGACTACCCCGGTACCAATCCATAATCAACCCTCCCTCCCGTTGCCCTGTTTGCCACCACAAATATCTCCCCTTGACCTGGTCCCCCTTTTAATTACCTATGGCTACAGGACAGTATCGCTATTGTCACGCCCCCATCCCCCTCAGGCTACCCGTAGTGGAGCTAGCGGCTGGACTACTCTTCACCTTCCTCTACTGGAAATTTGGGCTGAGCCTCCAACTAGGCATGCCCATCGTTTATGCCAGCCTGCTCACCCTTATTTTTGTTATCAACCTGGAACATGGTTTGATTCCCAATAGGCTGATCTACCTTGGGATGGTGGTTGCCTTTGGCTTTTCCTTCTTTTGGCCTGAGTTGGGGTGGTAAACTCCTTGAAGGAGGTGCCATTGGCTTTAGGCTACTCCCTTTGTCTCATATTATCTATCCCCGGGGGATGGGGGCAGGGGACATCAAGCTGGCAGCGATGGTGGGGCTAATGACTGGATACCCAAAGATAGTTGTTGCCTTGTTTCTGGCTATCTTAGCGGGCGGATTGGCGGCTGCCTTCTTTCTCCTCCACCTTAAAAAGCGTACTGAGCCTGTCCCCTTCGGTCCCTTCTTAGCTACTGCCGCCATGGTTACCTTACTCTGGGGGGAGAGGATTTACTACTGGTATCTGGGATGGTTCTAGAGAGATTGCCCAAAGGGTCTAGGTTCTTCGCTACGCTCAGAATGACAAGAGGGCATTGCTAAAGACCTTGTTTTAGGAGCCCTCATCACTCTCTATTTGCTCAGTTCTTTCAACAGGGCGATTACCTCACCAGAGGAGGCGAGGTTGAATTTAGCTGCGGAAGCGCTAAAGCCGACCTTAAGGGACCAGGCTGTAGGTGGAAGAGCCTTGAAAAGGTCTTCATCGGTGCGGTCATCACCTATTGCCATTATGAAATCCCATTCTTTCCTGGAAATCCACCGGAAAGCTGCTCTCCCTTTATCTATGCTGGCATTTTTTACTTCAATTACCTTACTTCCTTCTAATACAAGAAGGTCAAGATTGGCAGCAAGACCGGATAGATTACCTTTCAGCTCCCTGGCTCGCAGTTCACCTAGTTCGGGGTCGGCTTTCCTATAGTGCCAGACAAGGGAATAATCCTTCTCCTCAATGAAAGAGCCCGGGGTTCTATCTGCCCATAGTTCAAGGATTGGGCGCACTTGCCCTTTCCAATCGCTCCTCAGGGTTTCGGTCTCCCATTCCTTACCCTTTTCTTTAATCCATGCGCCGTGCTCGGCTACCAACCCTATTTTTAGCCCCCCAAACCACTTCTCCAGGGTATCCTTGTCGCGTCCGCTGATGAGCACCACTTCATTCTTGGGGTTATCAGCTAACTCCTGGAGCAATCTTATAAGCTCTTCCCCTGGTCTTGCCTCCTCTGGCTTTTCTGAAAAGGGGATGAGGGTGCCATCATAATCCAGCAAGAGCAATCTTCGCTGGCTTTTTTGAAACTGGCTTATCAGCTCCCCTCTCGCCTCATCGCTCAATTCCTTGGCTTTTATCTCCTGTTGTAATTTTCTGGTGTAAAGCAATCTATCTATAAATTCCTCCGCCCATCTCCTCGCAGTGTAGCGCTGCAACCGCCTCTGCATCATCCGATTACGCCTCCTCTGCTCCCCTTCAGGCATTGCCAAGGCTTTTTCTAATGCCTGAACGACCTCCTCCTCGTTATTAACATTTATTATGATTGCCTCCCCCAACTCCGTGGCTGCCCCGGCTGTCTCGCTGAGGATTAAAACCCCCCTCCCATCCCTCTTGGTGGCTAGGTATTCTTTGGCTACCAAATTCATTCCATCCCTGATGGGGGTAACCAGGGCAATATCAGCTATATTGTAGAGGGCGATGAGGGAGTGAAAAGGTAAAGAGTGGGGCAGATACCAGATGGGCACCCAGCCAATAGTCCCGTGTTTGCCGTTGATTGCCCCTACAAGCTCATCTATCTGCCTCTTCAGTAGCGCATAATCTCCCACCTCGGTGCGGGAGGGGGATACGATCATGATAAAGATTAGCCTCTCCTTATACTCCGGGTTTCTGTCTAAAAAGGCGTCAAAAGCCTTGAGGCGCTGAGGGATGCCTTTGGTATAATCTAGGCGGTCTATGGACAGGATGACTTTACGACCTCCCAGCCTCTTACGAAACTTGGTTATCTCTGCTTTTGTTCTGGGCTCCTGGACAGCGGTGGAAAAGCGCTCATAGTCTATTCCCAGAGGGAATACATCTGCCTTTACCACTCGCTCCTCGGTAAGGATTTGCCCCAGGTTAGCCTCATAGCCGAGTAGGCGGTGCAGGCTAGCCAAAAAATGCCTCATATACTCGTAGGTATGGAAACCTACCAGGTCAGCTCCTAAAAGCCCTTCCAGGATTTCCTTGCGCCAGGGAAGCAGGCGGAATATCTCAAAGGAGGGGAAGGGGATGTGAAGGAAAAAACCTATGGATGCTCGGGGGAACTTCTCTCTCAGGAGCCTGGGGAGAAGCATTAGATGGTAATCGTGTATCCAGATAATATCATCAGGCTGGGCGACCTCCATAATTGCCTTAGAGAAAGCCTCATTGACCTGTTCATAAGCCTGCCATAAATCTTCTCTATAAACCGTATAAAAGGTAAGGTAGTGGAAAAGGGGCCAGATGGTTCTATTGGAAAATCCATGGTAGTAACCTTCGATGTCCTGCTGGGAGAGGAAGATTGGATAGCAGTTTTCGGACATCAACCTCGCCTTAATATCCTTTTGCTCCCCTTCTATCCTTTCCAGACTAATACCCGGCCAGCCTATCCAGAGGCAGTTATAGGATTTGTAGAACGACCCTAGAGCTGTAGCTAGACCGCCGGTGCTGGGCTCAAAGTGTAACTCGCCTTTCCTTTTGTGGACGGTAATAGGCAACCTATTAGAAACAATTAGCAACCTCTCCATAATACCTCCAAAAGGCTGTTTAGTAACTCAGACCGTCATTGCGAGCGAAGCTGGACGCGTCCAGTACCTTAGTGGCACATCATCGAATTCCAGCGAGAGTAGATAGCTAAGAGATTGACGAGGTCTCACCGTATTATATACTCGCTCCCTCAGCAGCTCACCTCTCAACTCGGCAACATTAAACGAGCTTTCCGCCACTTCATAAAAATTCCTCAGAAGGCTGCCTCAAAATTCGAGCCACCATCTACCTGAATAGCTCTTACCGGGAAGGGCATCCTTTCCTTAAGAACATCGAGGAAGTGGGCGGCAGTGGTAGCTGTGGCTCGACTATGAACCTCTATCACATCCCATCTGGAGATAACATCCCGAGCGGTAAAGTGTTTGAGCACCACCCCGGGCAAAGGTCGAATATCCAGAGTATCCAGTTGGAACATTGATAGCCTTCTCAGTGCACTGCCAGCACCAACTCTAAAGAGGCAGTAGGTTGGCGCAGATGCTTAGGCCGGCAGGAGCAGTTCTCTAGGGTCTTTAGGTTAAAGGGGTCATAGCGGTGCTTCCAGTGGTAGAAGGTCTGTGGGGAGATGCCAAACCTGTCCTGATGACAGGTCAGGAGTAGCGACAGATAAGCTGAGCATTGTTGTTATGGGAGCGGTAGTAGTCAAACCATTTGAGTCTTTGCCTGGCTTGCTTAGACAGTCCAACCGGAATACTCGCCAGGCGCCTGGCACCCGGTATTATACTGCCATACACCCTCATAGTGCAGCCATTATACAATCCTCTCATACTTCATGTGTCATCCATCTATTCTGAAACATAGTTATCAAATGTGATTTGGGGGTGCCAAAAATGATGCAAGAATCTTTGGCAGTGCAAATCTTGGAGCCTACCAAAGAGTTCAATGGTTTGGTAGCGGTTGACCACATCAATCTGGGAATCAAAAAAGGGGGCTTTTCTCCCTTCTCGGTCCCAATGGGACAGGGAAGACCACTACCATAAATATGCTTTGTTGCCTGCTTAAGCCCACTAGTGGCACCGCTTCCATTATATGACATCCTGAAGGAGCCCTTCAAGATTAAGGAGCTTATCGGGGTAGCCCCCAGGAAACCTCTATCTCCGAACGGCTTAACTCCTGGGAGAACCTCACTTTATCCCAGATATTGCATCAAGCAACACGCCCAGCGCTGCAAGTTAGCGTGGGGAGCCCCCTTTAGGCTACTTGGTGCAGCCAAGGAAGCTCCCGTGAAGAGCGTGGTAGATCAAACAGGTGAGGTTGGCAAGACGGACGAGGTCGAGGTCCGGTTCGGGGGAAGAACCTAACCGGCCTAGGTGGGATCGGGCTTCTGCGCAAGTTCTTCGCCCGGCTGGGGGTGGAGGGGACCCTGGGGCAGCACGTCCAGCTGCCCAGAAGGGCCGGCAAGTACCCCACAGGAAGGCTGTTTTTGTCCCTGGTGGATGCGTATGTGTCGGACTTGCCCCGCTTTTCGGACACCCGGCTTCTCCAAGGGGACACGGTAGCCCACGACTTGTTGGGCTTCGCGCATCCGAGCACGTTCAGGTGGCTGTTGGCGCGGTTCACCGTCCCTGAGGCGAAGCAGATCGGGGGGCGAACGTGGCCTGCTCCGGAGAGCGCGGAATGGCTTTCGAGGCCGAGGTTGCGGG
>Ga0209836_100042_pt1 | contig 26616 bp, 26 predicted proteins | sample ElbSprsedimmetaG_FD_184147 | JGI IMG/M metagenome (GOLD analysis project Ga0209836, IMG submission 184147) | Hot spring sediment bacterial and archeal communities from California, USA to study Microbial Dark Matter (Phase II) - Elbow Spring... ... | reverse complement strand
CCCAGCGTGGTGGCCTTGGTAGGGCCATGGAGGCGCATAAAGAAGTCTGGCAACTTGAACAAACCAATCGAGCCCACCAGGGTAAAAAAGGCGCCGATCAGAACCAACAGGGCAAGAATAAAATCCAGCATAGCTTACTCCATGATATCACCGCGCAGCAGGTATTTGCAGCAGGGCTGCTTCGAAATAAAGCGCGCTGCCCAGCGAAAGACCGAGGAGTATCAGCAGCGCGATAGAATTGATGTATAGAGTATCCAGCGCCAACACTCGATCGGGCAGGTCAGGGCCTTTGAGTAAACGCAGCAGGCTCAATACCAGTGCGACGCTAACCAGGGTAAAGGCGATAGGAAGTACGGCCTCGAGCATTATGAAAATACCTCTTTTAAGGGCTGTTCGTAGCGCTGCTTAATACGCGCCACTTCAGCCTCAATGTCTTCAACATGCAGTGCATGCACCAAAAGGCTACGACGATCTTCCGACAGGTCGCAGGAAACGGTACCTGGTGTCAACGAGATCGTGTTGGCCAACAGGCTGATGCCAACTGGAGAGCTGATGTCTAGGTCAATGCGCATAAAGCCTGGCTGTAGTGAATCATTGCGTCCCAAGATCAGCTTGGCAACGATCACATTAGCAATCACGATATCCATCAGTACCACTGCGATGAACTTGAGCAGTGTCAGCGGATGTCGGATGCGAATATGTTCTGGCCAGAACGAGCGGGTGAACAGCGGGATAAAGAAGCCCAGTAGCAGGCCGAGGACGATGTGGCCAGGTTCGAAACTGTTATTAAGCAGCAGCCACACCAGCGTCAGGATCAGGCTCAGCATCGGGTGGGGGAACCATTTGCGTAACTGATTCATTCAGCACCTCCCACAGTCGGGGTCGTCAGTACAGCGTTGATATAGCCGGTCGTCTCGAACAGCTGGGTAGCCATGGCCTCGGTGAATTGGCCAAGCGGATGCGCGAACAGTACCATCAAAGGGCTGATGGCCAGCAGGCCCAGCACTGCGACCAATGCCCGCTTGTTGACCGGGTCGCCTTCCATTTCCTGGCTGTCTATTGTGCGATAGAACAGCATAGAGCCGCTACGCGCCAGCGCGACAATAATTATGAATCCACTACCAAGCATGACCCCATATACCACCGCGGTAAGAGGGCCTTCCAGGGCGGCATGTAGGATCATGGTCTTGCCAATAAAGCCGGACAAAGGTGGCATCCCCGCTACGGCCACTGCAGCAAAAAACATCACCGAGCCCAATAGGATGGCTCCTGGCATCGGTGGGCCGGGATGGAAGCGGTCGCCGACGCGGCCACGGCCACGCGCGATTAGGTCTGCCAACAAGAACAGGCCAGCAGCCACCACCGTGGAGTGGATCAAGTAGTAAAGGGCACCGGAGAGTGCCTCGCGGCTATTTAGGCCCAGGGCGATCAGCAGCGTTCCTATGGAGGCTAGCACCAGATACGCGATCTGTACCCGCATATTGCGTGCGGACATAACGCCTAGAGCGGCCAATATCATAGTTACGATGCCAGCGATCAACAACCAGGGTGCAGCCAGAGAAGTCAGGGCGTTTTGTGCTTCGCCAAATACGGTACCATGCACTCGAATGATCGCGTAGATGCCCACCTTAGTCATGATGGCAAAGAAGGCGGCTACTGGCGCCGAGGTCTGCGAGTAGGCAGCGGGTAGCCAGAGGTAAAGCGGGAACATCGCGGCCTTAACGCCGAAAACAATCAGTAGCAATAGACCGGCCGCGGCAATTAGGCCATGGCGCTCCTCGGGTGCGACAGCGACCTTGGCGGCCATATCAGCAATGTTCAAAGTGCCCAGTGCTCCATAGAGTGCACCGACAGCGAATAAGAACAGCGTCGAGCCGATCAGGTTGATCACCACATAGTGCAGGCCGGCCTTGGTGCGCTCACGGCCTCCACCATGTAGCAGCAGGCCATAGGAAGCGATCAGTAGGATCTCGAAGAACACGAACAGGTTGAAAACATCGCCGGTCATGAAGGCGCCGTTTAGTCCCAGCAACTGGAACTGGAACAGCACATGAAAGTGTGCGCCTTTCCTGTCGATATCGGTTGATATGGCATACCAAAGCGCGCCTAGCGCCAGCAGCATGGTTAATAGCACCATCATGGCCGACAGGCGATCCAGCACCAGCACGATGCCAAACGGTGCAGCCCAGTTGCCCAGCGTATAGACTCCATAGCTGCCGTCGGCAGCGTGCATTAGCAGGCCGACGGAAATGACCACCAGCGTGATGGTAGTCAGCAGGTTGAGCGCCCGCTGCAGCGGCAGACCACCGGCCCGCGCGAACAGCATCAGGAAGCCCGCGACTAACGGAATAAGTACCGGCAGGATGATTGACTGCATCATTGCGCGGCCTCTTCTTTCTCTTGCTTGTACTGCGGCTGGTCAACAATTTCATCCTTGCCCCTTTCGATGCCGTCTACATGATCGTTGCCCAGTTCGCCCTTGGCTTTCAGCGCCAGGACGATGACAAAGGCCGTCATACCGAAGGCAATCACGATGGCAGTTAGCACCAGGGCCTGCGGCAAAGGATCTGCATAGCCAGCAGCGGTGGGGTCGATGATCGCGGGCATGCCGATGGTCAGGCGTCCCATCGCAAATAGAAATATATTGACCGCGTAAGACAGTAACGTAAGTCCGATTACAACCGGGAAGGTGCGTGCCCGCAGTGTCAAGTAAACGCCAGTGGCGGTCAGAACGCCTACTATCAGGGAAATCAGTAATTCCATCAGGTCATCTCATCACGTTTGACGTGGTGGGAGTTATAGCCAAGCTTGCCGAGCTGCACGAGTATTAACACCGTCGCTCCCACAACCACCAAAAATACGCCTAAATCGAAGGCAAGGGCGCTGGCGATTTCGAACTTGCCTACGATTGGCCAGTTTAGGTACGTAAAAGCGGAAGTCAGGAACGGATAACCGATCACCATCGACACCAAGCCAGTGCCGGTTGCGAACAGTAGGCCGGCTGCGATTACCAAGTGCATATCTACCCGCAGGCGTTCACGGGTCCATTCAATGCCGTTGGATAGATACTGCACGATCAGGGCAACTGCTGCAATCAAGCCGGCAATGAAGCCGCCGCCGGGGAGGTTGTGACCACGCAAGAAGATAAAGGCGGCAACCACCAGCATCAATGGCAGTAACAGGCGCGTGAGGGTCTGCATAATCGGCGGATGAATATCCGGTGACCATGGCCGCCCATCGGGGTCCTCGCTTGGCGCTCTCAGATGCAGCCCCTCGAGCATCGCAAAGATACCGAGAGCTGCAATGGCCAATACCGTGATCTCACCCAAAGTGTCGAAGCCCCGGAAGTCGACCAAGATCACGTTGACTACATTGGTGCCACCACCGCCCGGCACGCTGTTGGCCAGGAAGTAGTCGGAAATTGGATCGTAGCCACGGCTGAGTACGGCCATGGTTAGCAATACCGCGCCAACGCCTGCTAGGCCTGCGAGCAGCCAGTCGCGGCTGAGACGCAAGGTCCCGCTTTCAGCTGGTGTCTTCTGTGGTAGGAAATACAGCGCCAGCAGCAATAGCACAACGGTTACGACCTCTACGGATAACTGGGTCAGGGCGAGATCCGGTGCCGAAAACTTAGCAAAACCCAGCGCGACAATGAGCCCGACTACCCCCAATGCGACCAGTGACACGAGCCGTTGACGATGCAGCAGCACGGTCGCCAGCGCGGCGATGACCAGCGCGATGGCAGCTATGATGCTAACCGCGTCCGGCGGTAACATTTCACGATCGCCAAGCAGGGGCTGGCCCATGATCAGGAATCCATAGGTACCAGCCACAATGGCGGTGCCAATAATCCAGGCGGCGGCATGTTGCAGCGAGCCTTTGTCGAAACGGTCGGTGACCATTATTGAGAGACCGAACAGTCCTCCGATGATGCGGTTAAACGGTACTCGCGCATCCAGGCGTCCCAGACCACGGTCGTGTAGGGCAAACAGCGGCTTGCGCAGGAAGTAGATGATGGTACCAGCGGACAGCGCAATGATGCTCATCACCAGTGGCAGGTTGAAGCCGTGCCACAGATGCAGACTGTACTCCGGCGGCGTGCTCTGCAATACCCCAGTGACGGCGACATACAGGATCGGGCCCACGATTATCGCGGGGAAGATACCCACCGCCAGGCAAACCACCACCAGCAGGTCCACCGGGATTTTCATAAAGCGTGGTGGCTCATGCGGAGTTTTGGGCAGATCCACCGGCTCACCATTGAAGAACACGTCGTGGATAAAACGCAGCGAGTAGGCCACCGACATCATGCCACCGAGGGTGACCAGCAGCGGGATTAGCCAGCTGACAGAGCTGTCGGCGCTGAACGAGACAGCCTCGGAGAAAAACATTTCTTTTGATAGGAAGCCATTAAGCAGTGGTACACCAGCCATGGCTGCCGCGGCGATCATCGCTAGCACGGCGGTATGCGGCATGTACTTAAGCAGGCCGGATAGGCGGCGCATGTCACGGGTGCCGGTCTCGTGGTCAATGATGCCGGCCACCATGAACAGCGAGGCCTTGAAGGTCGCGTGGTTGATGATGTGGAACACCGCAGCAACGGCTGCTAACGGCGTACCAAAACCAAGCAGCAGGGTGACTAGGCCCAAGTGACTAATGGTTGAGTAGGCGAGCAGCCCCTTGAGGTCATGCTTGAACAGGGCGGTGTAGGCGCCGAGTAGAAAGGTGGCCATGCCGGCACTGCCGATAATCAGAATCCACTCGGTTGTGCCAGCCAGTGCCGGGAAGAGGCGGGCCAGCAGGAAGATGCCCGCCTTCACCATTGTAGCCGAGTGCAGATAGGCCGATACCGGGGTCGGCGCGGCCATCGCATGTGGCAGCCAGAAATGGAACGGGAATTGTGCCGACTTGGTGAATACACCCAGCAGGATCAGGATCAATGTCGGCAGATAAAGCGGATGCGATTTGATAAGCTCGCCCGCAGCTAGTATGTCGGACAGATTGTAGCTGCCTGCAATATGACCCAATAGCAAAATACCCCCAAGCAGGGCAAGGCCGCCGCCACCGGTGATCGTTAGGGCCATGCGCGCCCCCTGTCGTGCATCCTTGCGGTACTGCCAATAGCTAATCAGCAGGAAGGAACTCAGAGAGGTCAACTCCCAGAAGATCAGCATCTGCAGCAGGTTCTCGGACAGCACGATGCCGAGCATCGAGCCCATGAACATCAGCATATAAGCGAAGAACCGCCCCATGCAGTCCTTAGGCGAGAGGTAGTAACGTGCGTAGACAATGATCAGCAGGCCGATCACCAGGATCAGCAGGGCGAACAGCAGTGCCAGCCCGTCCAACCGGAAGGCGAAATCCAGCCCGATAGCTGGTATCCATTGCCAAGACTGGATAATGGTCTCCCCTACGAAGGGTGCGCCCATTGAGGGCGCCAGGACCAGCAAGGAGGCCAGGGTCACCAGACCAGCTGTCCAGGCCGATGCCACCCGATTTAAACTAGCGGACCAAGCGGCCAGGACTGCGCCAAAAAATGGCAGGAGTACAACGATGGGTAAGTTCATACTAAACACTAACGAGCATGGAGTCGTGAATAACGGCTGCGAAGGTTAGCACGAATATGACGCAAAACTAATGCTCACAGGTTCATGCTGTTAGCCGTTGCATCTGATGTAAAGTGTATAAAAAAACCTGTTTATCTGGCATAAGTGTTAAAATTTTTTGATCGAATTTTGTCAAGGTGATTGCGCCTCAATTCCAACATTCAGCCAAGTCCTTACAATCAAGATCTTACAACGTTGTTACCTAACGCATCTAATCCCAAACGTATTCCCCGTAGCGCCCATTGTATTTCCCGCAAGCACATCAGTCCCAATGCGCTGCATGTACTTTATCGTCTTAAGAACGCGGGGTATACCGCCTGTTTGGTTGGCGGAGGAGTCCGTGACCTGCTGCTAGGCCGCGTACCTAAGGATTTTGATGTGGTCACTGATGCCAACCCGAACCAAGTACGGAGCTTGTTTCGCAACGCTCGGATCATTGGGCGCCGCTTTAAGATCGTGCATGTTCTTTTCAAAAGCGAAGTAATCGAGGTGTCCACGTTCCGGGGTAAGATGAACAACAATACCCTGATTTCCAAGGAAGGGCGCATTCTGCGCGACAATGTTTACGGCGGAATGGATGATGATGTTTGGCGCCGCGACTTCACCTGCAATGCTCTTTACTATGACATCAGCGATTTTTCGATCATTGATTACACAGGTGGCCTCGAAGATGTGCAGCAGGGCAGGCTGCGTTTGATCGGCGATCCGGAAACCCGCTATCGAGAGGATCCAGTACGGATGCTTCGTGCCGCCCGTTTTCGGGCTAAGCTTGGTTTTCAGCTCGACCCGATGACCGAAGAGCCCATCGCGCGGTTGGGAGGGTTACTCGCTTTCATCCCACCGGCACGTCTTTTTGACGAGTCACTGAAGCTGTTCCAGTCCGGTCACGCGTTAGCCTCATTTGAGGCGCTTCGTGATTTGGACTTGTTCAAGTGGCTATTTCCGGAATTGGATAAGCATCTCAGTGAGCCGACAGGACGTGTGGATCGCCTTGTGCGCACTGTTCTTGCAGAGACTGACAAGCGGATCAAAGAGGATCTAGGTGTCAATCCTGCCTTCTTATTTGCCGTGCTGCATTGGGAGAGCGTGCGCAAACGCCTGGAGAAACTCGTTCACCAGCGCGTGGCTCCGCAGGATGCGCTGGAATATGCTATGGAAGAGACCATCAAGACGGCAATCACCCGCGTTGCAATCCCGCGCCGGTTCATCGATACCATGCGTGACATCTGGCGCCTGCAGCTGAAGTTGAGCGGTTCCAAGCAGGGAGCAGGTCAGCATGCGCTGATGACACATGGCGGTTTCCGGGCTGCACTGAATATGCTGTGCATGCGGGCTAAATCGGGTGAGCCGGTAGAACAGGACTGTGCGTATTGGCGTCAGTTTGAGCCTGAGCGAGCAGTGCTGCAGAAGGCCGCCGGTGATGGCCGCCATCATACCAAGCATGTCACCGATAAGCAGGCAGGTGACAAGAAGCGTCATCGCAAGTCGCGTCGTCGCTTCTACAAGCCGGCTTCAGCAAGAGTTACGCCATGATCGAATGTTTTATTGCGGTTGGCAGTAACCTCGAGGATCCTGCCCGTCAGGTGCGCCAAAGCTTTGCCGCGATGGCTCGGCTGCCAGACACGGTGCTGATCAAGGCTTCCAGCCTCTACGCCAACCCGCCTATCGGCCCGCCGGATCAACCAGACTACATCAATGCTGTAGTCTGCCTCCAAACCACAGACACGGTGCTGATCAAGGCTTCCAGCCTCTACGCCAACCCGCCTATCGGCCCGCCGGATCAACCAGACTACATCAATGCTGTAGTCTGCCTCCAAACCAACCTGCCGCCTGATGGATTGTTGCGGGCACTCAAGGGACTGGAACAGGCAGCGGGGCGTCAGGCCGGACGTATCTGGGGTGAGCGGGTACTCGATCTGGACATTCTGACCTATGGTGACCTGGTCTTGGCGCAAGATCGTTTACGGATCCCGCACCCGGAAATTGCCCGGCGTCGGTTTGTGCTGGTGCCTTGGCTGGAGATAGCCCCATCGGCGACGCTGCCTGATGGCCGGGCTGTGGCTGACCTATTAGCGGCGGCACCGCCTCATCAGCTCGTCAAACTGACCGAGGAGGAGCAGGTATGAGCGAGATCAAACCGGTGACCATCCGTAGCCTGCGTCAGATGAAGAAGGCGGGTGAGAAGATCGTCATGCTAACAGCCTATGATGCTAGCTTTGCCCGAGTGGCGGACGAGGCCGGCATTGACGTGCTGCTGGTAGGCGATTCGCTGGGTATGGTCATTCAGGGGCATACGGATACCCTAGCGGTCACGCTTGATGAGGTTATCTACCACTGTCGTGCGGTGCGTCGGGGGGCAAATCGGGCACTGGTAATTGCCGACCTGCCGTTTTTGAGCTACACCACGCCCGAGCAGGCGCTTGCGAGTGCTGCTCGCTTGATGAAGGAGGGTGGGGCTCAGATGATCAAGCTGGAGGGGGGGGCATCCCAAGTCGAAACGGTTGCCGCATTGTCCCGCCATGGCGTGCCGGTATGCGCGCATCTGGGGTTGCAACCTCAGTCGGTCCATAAGCTTGGTGGCTACTTGGTACAGGGACGGGAAAGTGAGCAGGCTGAGACGATTCTACGCGATGCACAGGCGTTAGAGAGCGCCGGTGCCGATCTGCTGGTGGTCGAATGTATTCCTGCTAGTCTCGCCGCGCAACTGCGCAAGGCCTTGCAGATACCTGTGATTGGCATTGGTGCAGGTGCCGATACCGATGGTCAAGTACTGGTGTTGTATGATGTGCTGGGTCTGACGGTTCGTCCACCACGTTTTGCCCGTTGCTTCTTGACTGAGGGTCGCGATATCCCCGCAGCATTAGCCGCCTATGCCCGTTCAGTGCGTGACGGCGAGTTTCCCTCTCAAGCTGAAGCTTTTTGATCCATGCAGGTTCTAAATAATATCGAGTCACTGCACCACTATCTTGGGCGATTGCCATCGAATGCACGTGTCGCCCTGGTGCCGACCATGGGTAATCTCCACGCCGGTCACCTATCGCTGGTGGATAAGGCAAAGGCGCTGGCTGATGTGGTGCTAGTTAGCATCTTTGTCAACCCGATCCAGTTTGCTCCCGGCGAAGATTTCGACCGGTATCCGCGCACCGAGGCCGAGGACATTAAGAAGCTGACAGATGCTGGCGTGCAGGCGGTATTCCTGCCGACGGTCGAAGTGCTCTATCCCGATGGTATCGAGGGTGGCACAAGGGTAATGGCGTCCCGGCCGTTGGCCGAGATGCTCTGTGGTGCCAGCCGTCCCGGTCACTTCGACGGTGTGGTGACCGTGGTAGCCAAGTTGTTTAATCTGATACAACCGGATCTGGCTGTGTTTGGGGAAAAGGACTTCCAGCAACTTGTAATTATTCGACGCATGGTGGCTGATCTGAATTTTCCGGTGGAGATTATCAGCGTACCGACTGTGCGCGAACCCGATGGGCTTGCTATGAGCTCGCGCAATAGCTATCTCAATGCCGAAGAGCGTGCCCGGGCGGCCATGTTGTATAGTTGCCTTCGGCAGGTCGGTGAGCAAGTCGAACAGGGAGCGCGCGATATGGCTGCGCTGGAAGCCAGTGCCGAACAGCGCTTGCGCGACAGCGGTTTCGTTCCGGACTACTTCCGCATCCTGGATGCGGACACACTGGCGCCGTTGCATGACGGCAGTCGCCGCGCGGTGATTCTCGCCGCCGCTTACCTTGGCCATACCCGCCTGATTGACAATCTGGTTGTGTCTTTGCCTGCGTGAAGCGGGTTTGCCAAGGTGCGCTACGATACTGCATTAGCGCTAGCCATCCTCGATCTGGCCAAGACAGTATTTGAAGAAGAGGTGTTGTTGGATAAGGATGTGAGGCATTGAAGAGAGTTGGATTATGGCACTGGGCCCATTGATGGTCGATGTGGCTGGCTTCACGTTGGACCAGGTCGAGCGTGAATATCTGCAGCACCCGGCAGTGGGTGGGGTGATTCTATTTGCGCGCAATTATGAATCGCCCGAGCAGCTCGCTGCGCTGGTAAGCGAGATTCACGGGCTGCGTAGTCCACGGCTACTGGTGGCGGTCGATCAGGAAGGTGGCCGGGTGCAGCGTTTTCGCGAGGGCTTGACACGGTTGCCGCCGATGGCAGCTTACGGCGCACTATTCGACCGTAATCGCCAGCGGGGGCTGGAGGCCGCACGGGAGGCAGGCTGGTTGATGGCGGCCGAGCTGCGGGCGCTGGGCATAGACCTGAGCTTTGCGCCGGTGCTGGATTTGCAGCGGCGTATCAGTGGCGTAATTGGTGATCGGGCTTTGCATCACGAACCCGATGGTGTGATCGCGCTGGCTACTGCTTTTATTCACGGCATGCGCGATGCCGGTATGAGCGCGGTCGGTAAGCATTTCCCCGGTCATGGCTCGATTGCGGAAGACTCCCATGTCACAAAACCGATCGACCGGCGCCGCTATGCAGATATTTTTATGGAAGATATGCGCTGCTTTGCCAGTATGGCTGAGCGTCATATCGGTGGCATGATGGTCGCGCATGTCATTTATCCGGATGTGGACTGGCGCCCTGCCAGTTTTTCGCGTCGGTGGATCAGCGATATCCTGCGCGGTGAGCTGGGCTTCAATGGAGCGGTGTTTACTGATGATCTATCGATGGCAGCGGCTAGTGTGGTTGGTGATTATCATGCTCGAGTCATGGCAGCGCTGGCCGCTGGCTGTGATATGGCGTTGATTTGTAACCATCCAGACGAGGCCCAGAAGGTGTTGTCGCAGATCCAGGTGCAGGCAGATCCACTGCGTGAAATCCGTTTGGGGCGAATGCATGGGCAAGGCAGGGCGCTGACCTTAGATGAGCTGGTCAGTCATCCGCGCTGGCTTCGTGCCCGCGAGCGACTGGCCGCGCTGGCTGACCAAGAGCCTGAACTGCCAATTTAATGACCGCTAAGGTTGCTTTGTCGTTTGATAACTTATAAAAGGATAACGTATTCAATGTCCTCAACTGCCATGACCGCCGCCGAGCTCAATAAACTGCTGGCCAGTTGCGACTGCCTAATCAGCCCCGATCAGATGGAGCAGGTCTACGACGAGCTGGCCGCACAGATCAGTGCCAAGCTATCTGATCAGCTGCCGTTGGTGTTGGTAGTAATGAATGGCGGCCTAATTAGCGCTGGCAAGCTGCTGGCCCGCATGCACTTTCCGTTAGAATTGAGCTACGTGCACGCCACACGTTATCGCGGTGCCACCCACGGTGGCGCCTTGCGCTGGCTAGCCCAACCGGAAGTGCCGTTAGCGGGTCGTCAGGTTCTCATCATTGACGATATTCTCGATGAAGGAAACACGCTCAAGGAAATCAAGCATTGGTGTGAGCAGGCCGATGCCGAGCGGGTATGGGTGGCTGTGGCGACTGACAAGCAGCATAATCGCAAAGTGCCTGGAATTAAAGCCGATTTTGTCGGTCGGACGGTGCCCGATCGCTATATTTTCGGTGAAGGCATGGACTACAAGGGATATTTCCGTAATCTTTCCGGCATCTACGCATTACCAGAGTGAACCCCATGCGATTGGCAATTATTGGTGGCACAGGCCTGTCTAATCTCGAAAATCTTGAGTTTATCCGTCACCAGGTGGTAGCTACACCCTACGGCGAAGCCTCGGGGCCGGTGACCATTGGACGGCTAGGCGGAACTGAAGTGGTATTCTTGCCGCGACATGGTTATAGCCACCGAATTCCACCGCATCGGGTGAATTATCGGGCTAACATATGGGCCTTGCGCGAGCTGGGTGTCGAACGGGTGCTGGCCGTCGCCGCTGTTGGTGGCATTACAGCCAGGATGAGCCCGGGCACGTTGTGTGTACCGGACCAAATCATCGACTACACCTGGGGACGCCCCAGCACATTCTTCGAGGATGACTTGGAATCCGTCACGCATGTTGACTTCAGTTTTCCCTATCATCAGGGGTTGCGCGAAGCCTATCTGGCTGCGGCTACAGCGGTTGGCTTGGAAGCAATAGACGGTGGCACCTATGGTGCCACGCAGGGGCCACGTCTGGAGACCGCTGCTGAGATCCGCCGCATGGAGCGTGACGGTTGCGATGTGGTCGGCATGACTGGCATGCCCGAGGCCGTGCTGGCTCGTGAGCTGGGTTTGGCTTATGCAAGTCTTAACCTGGTTGTCAACTGGGCGGCCGGCAAGAATGGTGGTGAGCCCATTAAAATGGAGCAAATTGAGCAAACGCTGGTCGAGGGCATGGAACGGGTACGCAAGATTCTCGCGCACCTGCTAGCTCACCGCATGGATCTGCTGGCAGTGCGGGAATGATCTGTCCCCTAAGACACGGCTTTGTTGTTATTCTCTACTTTCTGAAAGACATAGCTTATTGCCGGCTAGCGCTTGTCAGGCAATCGAGTGTTTGTCAAGGTTCCTCTTTCGCTATTTTGTCAGTATGGGTCCGTGCCGGTATCGGGTTCCACGTGCGCCGTATAGCGGAGCCCAATGATCGCCTGATCGACCTTATCGAGTCGTTTACAAGCAGTGGTTAACGACGGGCGGGTGTGACAAGCGTCAGTATAAACAGGGCTAGGGCGGCTACCACGATCGAGGGACCGGTGGGCGTATCCCAAAACCAAGAACCGGCCAGCCCGCCCACCACCGATAGTCCGCCCAGTGCAATGGCGATTACTGCCATTTGTTCAGGCGAGCTGGCAAGGCGTCGGGCAGCTGCCGCAGGGATGATCAGTAGTGAGGTGATGAGCAGCACACCGACCAGCTTCATGGCAATCGCGACAGTGACTGCCAGCAGCAGGGTATAGATCAGGATGACCCGCTCGACATGGATGCCCTCGGCACGGGCGATGTCGGGAGAGATCGTGACCAACAGCAGTTTCGGCCAGATCCAAAGCAGCATGCCGAGGATGATCAGGTCGGCCACGGCGATATAAATCAGATCGACATTGCTCAATGCGAGAATATCGCCAAACAGGTAGGCGAACAGATCCACCCGGGCAGCTTCCATGAAGCTGACCACGATCAGGCCCATGGCCAGTGTGCTATGGGCGAGAATGCCGAGAATGGTGTCGGAGGCCAAATCGCCCCGTTTTTCAAGTAGTCGCAGCAGAACCGCCATGGCAATCGCTATGCCCGCCACCGAGAGCATTGGTGCGATATGTAAAAATAGTCCAAGCCCCACACCCAGCAGGCCGGCATGGGCCAGGGTTTCCCCGAAGTAAGCCATGCGCCGCCAGACCACAAAGCTGCCAAGCGGGCCGGCGATTAGGGCCACGCCTAGGCCGCCAAGCAGGGCGCGCCAAATAAAATCATGAAAAAAGGGTAGGCTCTCAATCATGGCGCTGGCTCTCGAGGATCGACCCATCGAGCGCGTGCTCGTGGTCATGGTGGTGGATATAGACCGCCAGTTCGTCGAGTTCGTGACCGAATAGTCGCAGGTATTCAGGGTGCTGGCTGACCGCGTCCGGTCGTCCTCGGCAGCAAACATGCCCATTTAAGCAGAGGACCTCATCGGTAGCAGCCATCACTAAGTGCAGGTCGTGGGAGACCAGTAGGACTGCGCAGTTCAACTCATCACGCAGTTCGCGGATCAGTGCATAAAGTGCGCGTTGGCCACTGACGTCGACTCCCTGGGCAGGTTCGTCCAGTGCGAGTAACTGTGGTTTTCGCAGTAGAGCTCGCGCCATTAGCACCCGCTGCATCTCCCCACCGGACAAGCCTGCCATGAAACGTTGTCGCAGCGCCGCCACCCCGACCCGTTGCAGCGCCGCATGTCGTTCCGCGTCACTGTGCGTTCCCGCCAGTCGCAGGAAGCGGTCCACGGTCAGCGGTATGCGCTCGTCGCGCGGCATGTGTTGTGGTACATAGCCAATGCGAAGCCCGGGTTGGCGCAAAACTTGGCCGCTACTGATTGGAAGTAGACCGAGCAGTGCGTGCAGTAACGTCGTCTTGCCGGCCCCATTTGGACCGATCAGTGTGATGATCTGGCCAGGATGGATGTCTAGACTTACGTTTTGAAGCACCAGCAAGTTCTGTCTGCGAACGCTGATGTCAACGGCCTGAATGAGGGGGGCGTATGTTTGTGACATAATGGTATATTATAACTATATTCATTCAGAATGGTGATTTAAAAATGTTCTTCAGATGGCTATCTCGTGCCTCTTTGCTGACTGTGGTTATGTTCAGCTCGACGGTTATGGCTGGCCCCAAAGTGGTTGTGTCAATTGCCCCGCTGCAGTCCTTGGTGGCCGCTGTAACCCAGGGTGTTTCTGAAGTCGAGGTATTGATACCCGCTGGCCAGTCACCCCATTTTTTCACGCTGCGTCCATCCGATAGGCGTAAGATCAGCGAGGCTGATCTGTTGGTCTGGGTGGGTCCCGGTCTCGAGCAGGGTATAGTGCAATCGCTATCCCACGTGCCGGAGTCACGCTTGGTGACACTAGAGCAGGTTGAGGGTATTCAGTGGCTACCGGCGCGTGTGGGCGGTAACTTTGAAAAACGTCGCCGTCATGGTCACGATGATGGTCACCATGGCCATGATCACCCTGATCACGGGCAAAGTCATCGCCTTGACGAGCGTGATCCCCACATCTGGTTATCTCCGGCTAATGCCCGCGTGATCGTCAAGAGCGTGGCTGACAGTCTTTCGGCAGTCGATCCGGCTAATGCCCAACGCTATCGCCGCAATGCCGATGAGACACTGGCCCGTCTCGAAACGCTAGAGACGACTTTGCAGGCACGCCTTGAACCGGTGCGCGATCGCCCCTTTATCGTTTTCCATGATGCCTTCCAGTATTTTGAACATGCCTTTGGCCTTACGGCCGTTGGGTCGGTGGCGTTGGGCCCTGAGCACACCCCAAGCGTTCGCCGGGTTGCCGAATTGCGTGACAGGATAGAGCAACTAGGTGCAATCTGCGTGTTCAGAGAACCCCAGTTCCCGCCGCGGTTGATCGAAACCTTGGTGGAGGGAACCTCTGCTCGTTCTGGTGTTCTCGATCCGCTCGGGTTTAGATCTAGGTGGCACCCCGGATGCTTATTTCCAGCTTCTTGAGCGACTGGCCGACAGCATGCTTCAGTGTTTAAAAGCTGACTAAGTCTGATCGACTGTCTCGTTATGGCTAGCCCGTCCCGGTCCTACTGTCCGTGACGGGCTTGTTTTTATTCGCTGCTACAGAATCTCTCAAGGAGGCTCAGAGGCACAAAGAGGTCAACTAAAACATTAATCAAACTCAATACCCTACGTCCTTCGTGCCTCCGTGCCTTGGTGAGAAACAACGTTGTACACTACGGTAGCTGTCTTCGGCAGGGGCGATTATTTACGCTCATTAGCCTGAGATCGCCGGCTGCGCTCATGATTTTCCGATCAGGACAGCAAACGAAAACACCATTGGAGGCCTTTTGGGGCCCGACCAGGATGGTGACGATTTAACGTCTGGCGGCTCAAGCTCAAAGTTTCAATGACTTAACTGGTCAGGGCAATGCGGATTCACACAGAAGTTTTTCGAACACGTTATAATGCGCCTAAGAGCACTTTGCTGTCGTCTGGTTGTGCGTTGACACTAGGCTTTAGGCTGCTTAATGTTGACAGCTTCTTGCTCGCCTGTCGGCCGAAACGCCCGCTTGATCAGTACATTCAATTTTCAATTCTCCAACCCAAACGCGACGCTGAAATCAAAATGAACGACCAATTCGCCCGTATAAATCGCCTGCCTCCTTACGTTTTCAACATTGTCGGTGAGCTCAAGGCGAAGGCGCGAGCGCGAGGGGAGGACATCATCGACTTCGGCATGGGTAACCCAGATCAGCCGACTCCGGAACATATCGTCGAGAAGTTGGTCGAGGTGGCACGTCGCGGTGATACCCATCGTTATTCGCAGTCCAAGGGGATTCCACGCCTGCGCCGGGCGATCTGCAATTGGTATCGTAATCGCTACAAGGTAGAACTGGATCCCGACAGCGAGGCGATTGTGACCATCGGCTCCAAAGAGGGATTGGGGCATCTGGCGATGGCGACGCTTTCAGCGGGGGATACAGTGCTGGTACCCAATCCGGCATACCCCATCCATCCCTACGGTAGTGTGATCGCTGATGCGGATATCCGTCATGTACGGCTAACGCCGGACGTCGATTTCTTCGAGGAACTTTCCCGGGCCATCAAGGAAACCTGGCCCAAGCCGAAGATGTTAATCCTAAACTTTCCGGGCAACCCAACCACCCAGTGCGTGGATCTGGAGTTTTTCGAGAAGGTAGTGGCTATCTGCCGCGAAGCCGGGATCTGGATCGTGCATGATCTGGCCTATGCCGACATCGTCTTCGACGGCTACAAGGCGCCCTCGATTCTCGAGGTTCCCGATGCCAAGGACATCGCGGTGGAGTTCTTCACGCTTTCCAAGAGCTATAACATGCCCGGCTGGCGTGTCGGCTTTATGGTGGGCAACCCGACGTTGGTTAATGCGCTGGCGCGCATAAAGTCTTATTTCGACTACGGTACCTTTACGCCGATCCAGGTGGCGGCAATTCTGGCGCTAGAGGGTGACCAAAGCTGCGTAGCGGAAATTTGCGAGATGTACCGCAAGCGCCGGGATGTGCTTTGTGACGGCCTCAATGCGGCCGGCTGGAAGGTCGAGAAGCCTAAGGCGACGATGTTCGTCTGGGCCAAGATTCCCGAACATTATGCCCATATGGGATCGCTGGAATTTACCAAGCTGTTGCTCAAGGAGGCCAAGGTGGCGGTCTCGCCGGGGATCGGCTTCGGTGAGTATGGCGATGACCATGTGCGCTTCTCCCTGATTGAAAACGAACACCGCACCCGTCAGGCACTGCGCGGCATCAAGGCGATGTTTCGTAAGGATGGTGTGCTCGGAAGCGACAAAGCGTGAATTGAATAGTATGGAACCAAATAAGAAACCTGTGAAAGTTGGCCTCTTGGGCCTAGGGACCGTTGGTGGTGGCGTCGTCAATGTTCTCAAGCGTAATGCCAAGGACATCACCCGTCGTGCCGGTCGTGCTATTGAAGTCGTGCATGCGGCAGTCAGACGATTGGATGCTCCTCGCATCTGCGCCACCGACGGCATCTTGTTGACCACCAATCCGATGGAGGTGGTGGAAAACCCCGATGTCGAGGTGGTCGTGGAATTGATGGGGGGCATGCGTCCTGCCGGAGACTTAATTCGTCGAGCATTGGAACTTGGCAAGCCGGTGGTGACGGCTAATAAGGCATTGATTGCTCTGGAAGGCGGGGAGCTGTTCGAGCTAGCGCAGAATCACGATACACTGGTGGCTTTCGAGGCAGCCGTCGCCGGTGGCATTCCCATCATCAAAGCCATGCGCGAGGGCCTGGCGGCCAACCGTATTGAATGGTTGGCTGGCATTATCAACGGCACGGGCAATTTCATCCTGACCGCCATGCGTGATGAGGGCCGGGATTTTGGGGACGTTCTAGCAGAAGCACAGGCGTTGGGCTATGCCGAGGCCGACCCTACCTTCGACGTGGAAGGCATTGATGCTGCGCACAAGCTGACGATTCTGGCGGCGATCGCTTTCGGTATGCCGCTGAAGTTCAACGAGGTATATACCGAAGGCATTACCGGCCTGCAGCAGGAAGATGTCGCCTATGCTGAGGAGCTGGGGTACAGTATCAAGCACTTGGGTATTGCTCGTCGTCGAGAGGAGGGTGTCGAGCTGCGCGTGCATCCGACCCTCATTCCTTCGCGCCGTCTGATTGCCAATGTCGATGGCGTCAAGAATGCCGTGTTGGTTTGGGGTGATGCAGTGGGGCCCACCTTGTACTATGGTGCTGGTGCTGGCGCCGAACCGACGGCTTCGGCGGTGGTGGCCGATCTAGTCGATGTGGTCCGTACGCTCACGGCTGACCCGACTCACCGCGTGCCGCACTTGGCGGTAGTGCCGGATCAGTTGACCGACTTGCCCGTGCTGCCGATCGACCAGGTGAAGACGGCCTATTATCTGCGTCTACAAGCCTATGACCAGCCCGGTGTGCTAGCGGATATTACCCGAATTCTGGCGGAGGCCGGTATCAGTATTGAAGCAATGATTCAGAAGGAGGCCGGTGAGGATGAGTCCTACCTCCCCATTATCATCCTGACGCATCAAGTGGTGGAGTCGGCCATGAATCAGGCGATTGAGGCCATTGAGGCATTGGATACTGTCCGTTCTCCGGTAACGCGGATTCGCGTCGAATCATTAGCTGGTTGAGTTTTTACGGTAGCAAAGTTCGTCGATGTCTCGCATGCAGGAATCCATGCCCAGCCTGTCGCTGGTCATCCCCATGTACAACGAGCAGGAAAATGTCATGCCCCTGCTCGAGCGTGTGCATGAGGCGTTGGCGGATTATGCGGGTCCCTGGGAAGTTTTGCTGATCGATGATGGCAGTGTCGACCACATGGTGGCGCAGATACGTCAAGGCGTGGAGCGTTTCGGCAATCATATGCGACCGATATTGCTGCGGCTTGACACTCCACATGGCTAAAGCCGTGGGATTCTTGGGAGCACCCCCGTACCTGGCGTTTTGCCTTACGGCACCAAGCGATCCCCCTGTATCCCACAGTTGAGTCCGCTTAGGCGGACAAATTGATTGTATCCGTTTTATAACAGATGAATTGCAACACGCTTCATCCCACCCCTAAAGGAGTGGGCTTTCGCGCGAGATTTCTGTCATGGTCGATGCCCATTGACCTAAGGATATTTTGGTCGACGCCTTTATCCGCTGGCTGCATCTCGAGGGCGTTAGGGGATGTAGATTGCCGGTTTGGTTATAATATCGAGCTGTGCTTTGGAAACTGTCCGGCAAATCGCTGCTCAAAGGTACGTGATTGTGGCAATTGTTCTTGTTGGTGAATCAAAGACACGTTATTGCCAACCTGGTTTGGCTTAACGATTGATGCGCATCTGGAGGGTTCTCGGAGCCGAAGCGCTATGATTTGCCGGTTAGCAGGAAAGTAGATTTTTGCATGTCACTGATCGCATTGGGTCTCAATCACAAGACGGCGCCGGTAGAAGTGCGCGAGCGCATAGCCTTCGGCCCCGAGCGTATTCGTGACGCACTCAGAGGTCTGTTGCGTGACTGTGATGTTAAGGAAGCTGCAATCGTCTCGACCTGCAACCGAACTGAGATCTACACCGATACGCCGTGTATGCAGGATGGGCTGATCGATTGGCTATCCGATTACCACAAGATATCCGGCGAGCAGCTCAAGCCCTATTTATACGCACATTATGACGAGGCAGCGATTCGTCATCTAATGAGGGTGGCCTGCGGCCTGGATTCGCTCGTGCTTGGTGAGCCGCAGATTCTCGGCCAGATCAAGAACGCATTCAACCTTGCCAATGAAGCTAAGACGATCGGCCCGACGCTCAACCGCCTGTTCCAGCATGTGTTTCAGGTGGCCAAGCAGGTGCGCACCGACACAGCGATTGGTGCTAACCCAGTATCAGTGGCGTTTGCAGCGGTCTCCCTGGGACGACAGATCTTTGGTTCCTTTGATGATAAGACAGCGTTGCTGATTGGGGCCGGCGAGACCATCGAGCTGGTAGCACGTCATTTGGTGTCGCATGGCCTGAAGAAAATCATCGTCGCCAATCGGACCGTGGAGCGAGCGCAGTTATTGGCCGAACAATTTGGTGGTGAGGCCATTACGCTGACGGATATGCCCGCCCATCTGCATCGTGCCGATATCGTGATTGCGTCCACTGCTGCGCCGGTGCCCGTGCTTGGTAAGGGAGCGGTGGAGAGCGCAATCAAAAAACGTAAGCGTCGCCCCGTATTTATGGTTGACATCGCTGTGCCGCGTGACATCGAGCAAGAGGTCAGTCATCTTGAAGATGTGTACCTGTATACGGTGGATGATCTGAAGTCGGTGATCGAGGAAAGCCAGCGCTCCCGCCAGGAAGCAGCGCTGCAAGCCGAGGAAATCATTGAACAGCAAGTCCAGCATTTCATTCGGTGGCTGCGGGTTCAGCGCAGCGGTGAAGTTATCCGCACCTATCGTGAAGCTGCGCTGCACGAGCAGCAGCAGGTGCTGGAAAAGGCGAAGGCAATGCTGCACCATGGAAAAAGCGCTGAGGAAGCGCTGGAGTTTTTAGCCCATACACTCACCAATCGTTTAACGCATACACCCACCGTTAAGCTCCGGCAGGCCAGTGAGGCTGGCGATGTTGACGAACTCAACCGCCTGTGTCAGTTACTGGATATTGATTGGAAACCACGCCAGTAGCCGTTGTCCGTGGTGACTTAACTGGTTTCTCGTTTCCACCTGCTTCCTTCCCGTTATGATTCAACCCGCTCTTCTAAATAAACTAGACGCGCTCTGCGAGCGTTTCGAAGAAGTGACTGCCTTGCTAGGTGAGGCCGAGGTATTGGCGGATACCGACCGTTTCAGGCAGCTATCGCGCGAATATACGCGCCTTGAATCACTGGTCAGTGTGCTAGCTGACTATCGGGCTGTGCAATCACAACTGGCGGAAGCTCGCGCCTTGCTCAAGGATGCCGATCCGGAGGTGGTTGAGCTTGCCCGGCTGGAGGTTGCTCAAGCCGAATCCGAGTTAGCGCGCCTTGAGGCAGTTCTTAAAGGGTACCTGGTTCCCCGGGATCCTGCGGATGACGGTAACGTTTTTCTTGAAATCCGTGCAGGCACCGGTGGCGATGAGGCGGCGATCTTCGCTGGTGATTTGCTGCGCATGTACAGTCGTTATGCCGAGAGCCAAGGTTGGCAGGTTGAGATTCTCTCAGCGACCCCTGGCGAGCATGGCGGCTATCGCGAAGTGATTTGTCGGGTGCAGGGTAATGGCGTGTACTCGGCACTGAAGTTTGAGTCAGGTGCACATCGTGTCCAAAGAGTGCCGGAAACCGAGACCCAGGGCCGCATCCATACCTCGGCAGCTACCGTGGCGGTGCTGCCGGAGGTAGTGATGGACGACGAGATCGAGATCAACCCAGCTGATCTTAAAGTCGATACATTCCGTGCCTCCGGTGCTGGCGGTCAGCATGTGAACAAGACCGACTCGGCGGTCCGCATTACCCATTTGCCTAGTGGTATAGTGGTGGAATGCCAAGACGAGCGCTCCCAGCACAAAAACCGCGCCCGGGCGATGGCTTTGCTTAAAGCGCGCCTGGCAGACATGGAGCGCAGTCGTCGTGCAGCTGAGCAAGCCGCGACCCGCAAGGCGCTGGTCGGCAGTGGTGACCGCTCTGAACGGATTCGCACTTATAACTTTCCGCAGGGGCGAGTCACTGATCATCGTATCAACCTGACCCTCTACCAATTGGATAAGCTGCTGTCAGGGGAGCTGAATCTTGTGATCGAGCCGTTGCAACAAGCTCATCAGGCGCAGTTGCTTGCGGAAATGTCGGCCGGATGACAATCGGTGAGCTGCTGGCTTGGGCCCGACATAGGCTGGGGGAGGGGAGCGATGCAGCTATTGAGGCCCGTATACTGATGAGCCATGTGTCAGGCTTCAGTCATGCTCAGTTATTGATTCGAGAGGACAGCCGCCTGCCGCCAGAACAGAGCCTCCAGTTTCAGGAACTAGTGCACCGTCGCGCTCAAGGCGAACCGGTAGCCTATCTGATTGGCCAGCGCGAGTTCTGGCGACTGAATTTGGCGGTCAGTCCCGATACGTTGATCCCTCGATCCGATACGGAAATCCTGGTCGAGGCAGCCTTAGAAAAGGTCCCGGCCGACCATCCCTGTCGCGTGCTCGATCTGGGCACTGGCACCGGTGCCATTGCGTTAAGTCTGGCGCTGGAACGCCCTGCCTGGGAGGTCATTGCCACCGACCTTCAGCCCAATGCCCTACAATTAGCCCGCCAGAATGCGTTGGCGCATGGCCTCAATCAGCTGCGTTTTATCGAGGGGCATTGGTTCGACCCGATCAAGACGCTTAATCTGGAGCCTTTCGACCTGATCGTCTCAAATCCACCTTATATTGCCGAGAATGATCCACATCTGACCCAGGGGGACCTGCGCTATGAGCCGACCGTTGCGCTGGTTTCTGGACCGGATGGCCTCGATGCGATTCGTGAAATTGTGGCGCAGGCACCCGCTTATCTGGTCGACGGTGGCTGGCTGATTCTCGAACATGGCTATGATCAGGGTGAAGCGGTCCGGGCGCTATTGTGCGCGGCCGGCTTGCGCGATATCGAGACTCGGCGGGATCTTGGCGGCCAGGAACGTATTTCCCTTGGACGCAGGCCTACCGGCTGATTAAGCGGCTATCGATTTGGGCATGGCCTAGACCGAAACAAACTTGCGCAGATAAGAGCGCACGCGGTCGGAAAACCCCTTGAAAACCTCGTTTGTAGGTTTTTCGACTTTGTGGCGGGCCGCCAGTGCCGGTTGTGTCTTGAGTTTGTGATGATAGTGCAGGCTCGACTCCAGATTTTTCGACAGTAGTTTGGGGTTGGACGGCTTGGGATGGAAGCGGAAGATCTGCCCTTGGTTGATCAGTTTGATCAGCAACTGGTGATCTTTGAATGAAGTGTGGACTACGGTTACCAGGTTGGGGTGGATATGCTTCAGCGTACGGATGATGTTACTATAGTCGTTGTCACCATCCATCACCTCGATTACTATGACGCCGATATCCTCGTTCTCAAGTATGTTTACGGCCTCGTCCAGCGAATGGGCGCTGTACAAAGGTATGCCATCCGGTGCTGCCGCCGCAACTACATTATGAGAGATCGGATCGGTATCCAAGACCAGGATGCCTGGTTGGGTTGAATGGGTACGCATATGGCTGGATGTTGTCGTGACCAGATCCTGGATCTTGCCTTTTTCCGGGTTGACAGGGGGGGCGACGATATCCCTCACCTTTAAGGTTGACGGAGTGGCTGTATTCGCCAGATCACTCATCTGCTTGGACACCTCCACGGCAGAGGCAACTACGCTGCGGATCTCGTCGCTATTCCATGGCTTTTGCAAGAAGCGGTAGATCTCACCTTCATTGACCGAGCCGATGGCGGCCGCGAGGTCGGCATACCCAGTGAGCAGGATGCGTATGGTCGATGGTGATCTTTCCTTAATCCTCTTGAGCACCTCGACCCCAGACATAATGGGCATCCGTTGGTCGCTAATTACTACATCGATCTTCTGTTGACTGCAGATGTCGATGGCTTCCCGACCATCCGTGGTTGTTTTGATATTGTATTCGTGTCGCAGTAACAGCTTGAGTGAGCGTAGAATGCGTTCTTCGTCATCGACCAGTAGGATGGTGGGTTTATTGGTTTCGGTCATGGGTTGTTCTCCTCCAGCTGGCGATCTTGTGTGGCCGCGACGGTTGTCGCTGCTTCTTTAACGTTAATCGGTAGCCGAATCTCGAAGCGGGTTCCAACGCCGGGTTTGGAAGCGAGGCGAATGCGGCCACCATGCTGTTTGATGATCTGGCAGCTAATCGCAAGCCCCAGTCCCGTACCCTCACCGACCTGTTTGGTGGTGAAGAATGGGTCGAAAATGCGTGCCTGCGTCGCTGCATCCATGCCCTTGCCATTGTCCTGGATGCTGATACAGACATCGTTCTGGTGGAGGTAAGTTTTGATTTGGATCCGGCCTCGGTCGTGTTCGATGGCTTGGCAGGCATTGGTGATGATATTGAGCAGAACCTGGTTGATCTGAGAAGGCGCGCAACGAATCTTCGGCAGGTTATCGGCGTAGTGCTTTTCCACCTGGATGCCTTTTTTCAGCATGTTACGGGCAATGGTTAATGTGCTTTCGATGTTTTCATGCAGGTCGACATTCTCCGTGGCTGCGCGATCCAGTCGGCTGAAGTTCTTGAGACTCATTACCAGTTCGGAGATCTGGTTGATACCGAACAGCGTGTCGTCGAAGAGTGTTGCAAGGTCTTCCAGTTCCTCTGTTCCCAGTTCTTGGGCAAATTCGGTCAACTCCTCTATTAAAGTTTGTATAACTGGCTCGTCCGTCTGCCCATTGATCAGTGCATTATGCAGCGCTTGATAAGCGACTAATGCTTCACGTATCTGTGCGAAAATATCGCGCGACATTTCCACGTTATTCTTGATATAGCCAAGCGGGGTATTGATCTCGTGCGCCACGCCGGCAACCAACTGACCCAGTGCGGCCATTTTCTCGGACTGGATCAGCTGGGCCTGAGACTGACGTAACTGGACATACGCCTTGCGGATCTCGGCATTTTGCCGGATCTGTCGGTTCTGCATGACGCGCAGTACGTCCATAATCTGACCGGTGCCCACATAGTACTCGCCGTCAACGACCATGAAGTCTTCAGTGAGGGGCAGGCGCATGTTCTTCAGTAGGTAGTCGGAAATCTGATCCAGGGAATCATGCACTGAAACGGTCAGCGGCCGGTTATTCATCACCACCGTCACTGGTTGGCGACTATACAATTCGCGCCAGTAACGTTTGGCGAGCATTTCCAGCAACTGGTGACGACTGATCGCGCCCAATAACTTGCCTTCTTCGTCGACAATGGGCAGCGAAAGCTGCAACTTGTACTTTGTAGATGATAGCTGCTCGATTACTTCATCCAACTTAACCGAAGCAAGCAGAGGGGGAGTGCGATGAAGTATCTGCTGCATTTCTGATGAAGATGACACTTAGAAACACTACCCCATATGGCTTGGACACCGAAACCTTAAACCCGCAATGTTGCTGATATATGACATTTGCACCTTTGTTGCGAGCTTTAAAGCCCATAGTGGCGCGGTGCCTGCAAGCAGAAACTTCAAAGAAACTAATGGGATTCCCGCAGTTCTGTTCTTACTTTCGCAGAGTTCTTTTGTTCTTTCTGCAGTTACCGAAAAAATACGGTAGCCTTGCGCCCTGGTTTTCTCAGGGTCTCGTCCGATGAATGACGAACAGCTACTGCGCTACAGCCGCCAGATCATGCTGGCGCCCATCGACTACGAAGGGCAATCGCGGCTACTTGAGTCGACCGCTCTAATCGTGGGACTTGGGGGACTGGGCTCCCCGGTTTCTATGTATCTGGCCGCAGCGGGGGTCGGCAAACTGATCCTGGCCGATTTCGATACGGTGGATCTATCCAATTTGCAACGCCAGATCGCGCATGGCCAAGCGGATATTGGACGACTTAAGGTTGAATCGGCAGCCGATACTCTCAAGGCGAACAATCCGGATGTTGCGACAGTGCTACTACCCCATAAGATGGAGGGGCAGCGACTAGATGAGGCGGTTGCTCAGGCTGATGTGGTGCTAGATTGCTCGGACAACTTCGCGCTGCGTTTTGCGCTCAATGATGCCTGCCTGCGGCAGCGCAAGCCGCTGGTCTCGGGAGCCGCGATCCGCTTCGAGGGGCAGGTGGCGGTATACGATCCACGCCGGGAGGACAGCCCCTGTTATCGCTGCCTCTACCGGGAAGAGGGGGTGGATGACACCACTTGTGGGCGTAATGGGGTATTTGCGCCACTGGTAGGCGTGATCGGCAGCTTGCAGGCGGTGGAGGCAATCAAGTTGCTGCTAGGGATCGGTACGCCCCTAGTGGGCAGACTCATGCTCTACAACGCACTGGCCGGCGAAATGCGCACACTGAAGCTACGCAAGGATCCGGCCTGTCCGGCCTGCGGAGGAGGTTGCGGCACCGCCTGATTAGGCCCAACGGATTTTGCTGTTTGCCCGGGACAGTAAAATGCGCCATCAGCCCTCGGAGTGAGTTTCGGAGTGAGCCTCGATCTGGTTCTTAATGACCTGGATGGCGTGATTGAGATCACGCAAGCGGCTTTCATTGAGCTCCCCACCGGCGGCACCGGGGTGGCCACCGCCACTGAAGTATTTCGCTGCAATCTGGCCGATATCTACACCGGGGTTGGCACGCAGGGACAATTTGCCATTGCTGCGCACGCCGATGGCAAAATCCATTTTCTTCTGATTTTCCATCAGTTCCATAATCACGCCGCGCCAGACGTCATAAGGCCAGTTGAAAAATACGCCGCCCTTGTAGCCATCGATTTCCAGCATCGGGATACTGGCCGGATCCAGCACCTCGGCCGATAACATATGAAACTTGTCGTTCAGTGGAAGCTCACTGTCGTTATAGATCCGCTTTCTCACTCGTCCCTTTAGGAACTCCTTGCGTAGGTCGTACACGCTGCGCTCGATGTCCTCAAGGGTTGCACCCGACTCCAGCAGCTTGAAGAACCCCTCGATCAGGTGGAAGCGATAGCTGCGCTTGAGGTCGGTGAGCGGTGGTGCTAGCTGATCGTCCTGCATAATCAGGCCGATTAGGAAAATACTGCGACGAAAATCATCCGAGTCCTTGAGCCAGCGGTCACCCACGTCCACAAAGTTGGCGCGCTTGCCCATCAATTCCCGTTGCTGATCATCTTGGTAAAAGTCGCTGACGGCCTCAAAGGTCAGTCGGGTGGCACAGCGTTCGGTGTCGAGGTAATACCAGTCAAATTTTTCGGCGCATTCGGCCCCCGTGGCGTGGTGATCCAGCAGTTGGATGGCCACCGGCAATTTCAGCTTGCGGCGCCGGCGCAGCATCCAATTTGCCTGATCCATGGTCAGGTTTAGATCGGTGATGAGAACAGTCGCCGGTTCGCGGGCCGCGTCGATCTCATCGAAGATTTGCGCGAGTACTGTCGGTATGTCGTGGTAGTCGGCGTTAAAGAACTTCGTCCGAATCCCGGCTTGCTGGACCATGTACTGGGCCCCGTAGCCATCTAGATCAGTATGGGAGAGGTGATAGAGCCAGCCTTCGGGCTTTTCCAGGTGGGGTGTCGGCATGATGGAATCCGGATTAAAAAAGTGGAATCGGTACAAAAGCTAAGGCCACCGCTGGGTGGATCAACGGTGGCCGTGGTTACCTTGATTGTGCGCCATTGTAGCACGAACTGCTAACTGATAGGTTGGTTCGGAGCAGCTAGCAAGCATGGTGGGCTTCGCCAATCGCCAATTAAGCGCGGCGCCAGGTGGTGCCGTCGGGGCCGTCCTCAAGCACGATGCCGGCGGCGGCCAGCTCGTCGCGGATACGGTC
>Ga0209836_100041_pt1 | contig 26774 bp, 24 predicted proteins | sample ElbSprsedimmetaG_FD_184147 | JGI IMG/M metagenome (GOLD analysis project Ga0209836, IMG submission 184147) | Hot spring sediment bacterial and archeal communities from California, USA to study Microbial Dark Matter (Phase II) - Elbow Spring... ... | reverse complement strand
CGAAAGACTTGGCGCAGCCCTTCGTTTTTGGGATAGGTAAGGGGACCACCGATTCCAAGGAAAAACCCAAGTCCCAAGGCTTCCTGGGCTTGGGAGAGATCGCCGGAGAACGCGTGGACTACGCCCCGCAGCGGACCTTCTTCCCGCAAAATGCGCCCTTCGTTTTTGGGATAGGTAAGGGGACCGCCGATTCCAAGGAAAAACCCAAGTCCCAAGGCTTCCTGGGCTTGGGAGAGATCGCCGGAGAACGCGTGGACTACGCCCCGCAGCGGACCTTCTTCCCGCAAAATGGCAATAAACTCCGGCCAAGCCGCACGCTCGTGCAGAATCACCGGAAGATCCAGGGATTTCGCGAGCCTAAGTTGGGCACGAAACGCGCGCACTTGATCCTCCTTGGGCGAGAGATTGCGGTAGAAATCCAGGCCGCATTCGCCCACGGCCACTGCGCCCTTGCGGAGGAGCTCCGTCAACCGCCCAAGAACCTCTTCGGAAGCAGCTTTTGCCTCATGAGGATGAATTCCACAGGCTGGAAAAATATGGGGGTTTTCGGCGCTCAGGCGAAGGGAAGCCTCAGAGCTTGGAAGGTCCACCCCGACGTTAATGGCGAAGATTCCCTGATCCCCCATGGCCAAAAGGATCAGGGAGCGGTCGCTTTGGAACTGGGGAAAGTCTAAATGGGCGTGGGTATCGAAGAGCCGCATTCTAGAAGCGCTCCAGGGCCGAGAACACTTTGGGCAGAGCGGAGAGGATTTCGCTGGGGAGGACGGCGCGGGCGGAGTTTTCCAGGGTGAGGATCTCAGCAGCCCGGCCGTGCACAAAAACCCCAAGGCAAGCGGCATCTACACCAGAAATCCCTCCGGCCCAAAGCCCAGCGATCAGACCTGCAAGGACGTCGCCGGAGCCGCCGTGGGCCAACGCCGTGTTCCCCGTGGTGTTGAGGAACGCGGATCCATCGGGGGAAGCGATGACGGTCGGCGGCCCTTTCAGCACCACCACGGCTCGCCACTCCCCGGCCTTTTCCTTGGCCCACCGGATCTTCTCGGGAACGATTTCTTCCGCCGGCACCCCTGCGAGTCTAGAAAACTCGCCGGGATGAGGGGTGAGGATGAGTTCCCCGTGGTTTCGCTGAAGGAGTTTGGTGTCTTGGGCGAGGGCGAAGAGGGCATCGGCGTCCAAGACGAGTTTTGGGAATTTTTCCGCAAAGAAAGCGCGGACGAGTTCAGCCGGGCCGGGCGTGCGGCCCAATCCTGGACCGATCACCACCACGTCCATATCCTGGGCTAGGTGCAATGCCATTTCTGCCGCTTCGGGAGAAAAAGTTCCCGAGGGATCGGCCGGAGCGGGGTGGACCAAAGCTTCAGGGATGAGGCTGGCCACGACTGGAAAAACCGGCTTGGGGGTAAGGACATGGACGAGGCCAGCGCCTCCGCGCAAAGCTCCTTCCGCGCAGAGGGCCGCAGCTCCGGCCATCCCCACTGCTCCCGCTACCACTAAAACCCGGCCAAACGTGCCTTTGTGGCCAAATCGTGGCCGCCGCGGCAAAAGGGCACAACAGCGTTCCTCGTCCAAAACGAGGGCCAGGGGGGAAACCTCTTGCCACAGAGAAGGGGGATAGGCTACCTCCACGACCCTGACCTCGCCGCAAAGTTCTGCAGCCGGTGGAAGGAGGTGGCAGGGCTTTAAGGTTCCCATGGCCAGGGTGAGGTTGGCCCGCACCACCGGTCCCGGGATTTTCCCGGAATCCCCGGAAAGCCCGGAGGGAAGGTCCACAGCCACTACCAGGCCTGGGAATTCCCTGATTTTTTCGATAGCCTGCCGGGCCAGACCCTTGGCCGGGCCCTCTACCCCCACCCCCAAAATTCCGTCCAACATCACCTCTGCCCAAAGGAACCAATCCCTAAGCTCCTCCAGCTCCTCGTCTTCATGGACCGTCCGGACGCGCTCGGGGAAGGAAGCGGAGAAGGCCTGAAATTCCGAAGCTGCGGGCCCGGCGGGCTCGCCGAGGACGATCGCCCGGACTTCCGCTCCCCAAAGGCCAAGGTACCGGAGGGCACAAAGGGCATCACCACCGTTTCCGCCCTTCCCACAAACTCCGAGAATCCGTCGGCCACGTACATCCGTAAGCCACCTTCTCAGCTCCTCGGCAAGGCCTCTTCCTGCGGACTCCATGAGGAGGAGGGAAGGAACGCCGAGTTCCTCAGATCTTCGGTCCAGCTCCTTAATCGCCTGCGAAGAAAGGACGAAAAGCACGGACTTCATTTTAGGCTGGGATCAAAATGACGCCAAACAGCCAGCACTTCCTCACCCACCTCTTCGGGGTTTTTGCCACTGACGTCGAGCCGGGTCACGTCCTTTTCAGCCCGGAAGAACGCGAGCTGTCTTCGGGCGTAGTCCTTGGTGTGGCGGATGATGCGGCGCTTGGCCTCGGCGAGGTCGTATTCCCCTCGGAAATAGCCGAAGAGCTCACGGTAGCCGATGGTACGGAGGATGGGCGCATCCTCGGGAAGGTTCATTTCCCAAAGGCGCCGGGCCTCCTCCACAAGGCCTTCCTGGAACATGCGATCCACCCGTTCTTCGATACGGCGATGGAGCTCGGCCCGGTTGCAGGAAAGCCCGACTTTCACCAGGGGCCAAGGAAAGGGCTTTTCGCTCCCCCATTGAGCGGAAAGGGGTTTCCCGGTGAGGCGGAAGACCTCCAAGGCCCGAATCATTCGCACCCGGTCGCGGGGGTGGATCCGCTCAGCGCTCGCCGGATCGACCCGGATGAGTTCTTCTCGGAGAGCTTCCGTGGGAAGAGAGCCGAGCTCCGCCCGGAGCTTTGGGTCTGCCGCCGGGCCAGGGAAAAGGCCCCGGGTAAGAGCCCGAATGTAAAGAGTACTTCCACCAGCGATCACCACCCGCCTTCCCCGAGCGGTGATCTCCGCCACCAATCGCTCGCAGTCCGCGCGAAAGCGGGCAGCATCGTAGCGGGCGTCAGGAGGAAGAACCCCTACGAGATGATGAGGGACTCGGGAGAGGATTTCCGGGGGTGGTCGGTCCGCTCCCACCACGAGATCCTCGAAGATCGTGCGGGCATCGGCAGAGATGACCTCGGCATTTGCCTTTTCCGCCACATATGCCGCTACCTTGGTTTTCCCCACCGCAGTGGGGCCAAGGATAACGAGGATCATTCCTCCGAAAGAAGCAGGGTGTAGAGGTACCGAAGCCAGCGTTGCCGTGCTGGGTACTTCAATTTCTCCAGGGCTTTGAGCTCGAGTTGCCGAACCCTTTCCCGGGTTATATCAAAATGGGTGGCCACCTCTTTTAAGGTGCGGGGATGACCATCTCGCAGGCCATAGCGCAGCTCCAAAATCTCCCGCTCCCGGGGTTCCAGCTCCTGAAGGGCCCGCAGGAGGTCTTCCTTTAGGCGAGCTTTGATCGCCTCCTTCGCTGGGGAGGGAGCGCTCTCGTCGGGAATGAAGTCGCCCAGCGTTTCCTCATCCTCATCGGAAAGAGGGCGCTCGAGGGAAGTGGTGGGCATGAGGGCTCTTTCAAGTTTCTTCACCCGATCAACGCTGGTTCCCAAAAGCTCAGCCAGTTCCTCATAGGTGGGAGGAACGCCGTGCTCCCCAACATATTCTTGGCGCAGGCGCTGGAGCTCCTGGATGGCCTCCATGGTGTGGGTAGGAACGCGGATGGTGCGAGCCTGGTCAGCAATGGCCCGGGTGATGGCCTGGCGGATCCACCAGGTGGCATAGGTGGAGAATTTAAAGCCCTTACGCCAATCGAATTTTTCGATGGCCCGCATGAGCCCAATGTTCCCCTCCTGAATGAGATCCAAAAAGGAGAGGCCGCGGTGCATGTAGCGTTTGGCGATGGATACCACCAAGCGCAGGTTCGCCGTGGCCATCTGCTCCCGGGCGAGCCGCCCCTCCCGCACAAGCTCCTCCAGTTGCGCTCGCTCCTCCGGCGAAAGGTTCTTTTCCCGAGCTAGCCGATCCTCGGCTTCCCGACCAGCCTCCATCTTCTTGGCAAGCTCGACCTCCTCCTCCTTGGTGAGGAGGGGGATGCGGCTTATTTCCTGGATGTAGGTGCGGATGGGATCTTGGGCGCGTTCCTCCTCGGGCTCAGCCCCGGCCATCTCCACGAGGAAGGGAATTAGCCCGATCAGCTCTTCCTCGGTTTCTTCCGATCCCATGCTCCCGGGATCTCGGTTTTTTCCAATTTCTTCGGCCCCCATCACCGCCTCCGCAAAAGTTCAAACCGCTTCCGGCAAAGCTTTTGGAACTCCAAAGTGAACCGCCTCACGGCCTCGTTGTCCCCGCGTTTCTCCGCATCCTGCATGGCGAGCTTCACCTCTTCCATCCGTTCCGTAAGCCGGGGAAGGTAAAGGAAGCGGGTGAGCGCTTCCTCCAAGGCCTGGGTTTCGTTTACGACCTTCAGATCCAAAAGAAGCAGGCGGGAGACGCGGGAAGCGGCCTGTGGCGAAAGGCCGGAGACAAGAAAAGCCCCATTGGGATGGCTTCCCTCAGCCCATTGTTCCGCCCACCGCCGCACCACTTCCCGATAAGCCTCAGAAAACCGGCGCTCCTCAGCCAAAAGCTCCGGAACCAGCTTCTCCGGAACTTTCCCCTCCAAGAGGAACTTCACCACCAGGTCTTCCGGGGTGAGGCAGGCTTTGGGCTCCTTTTCCGCGGTTTTGGGCACAGGCCGGGTCACCCCGCGCAGCGCCTCCTGGACCTCCTCCGGAGGAAGGCCCAAAAGCTGAGAAAGGCCCTGCACAATGGCAAGCTTTAGTACCGAGCTTTTGATCTCCGGCCAAAAGCTTCGGGCTTCGCGCAGAAGGGCTTCCTTCCCGTCCATTTGGGAAAGATCATGCCGGCTGGCTAGGGCGTGGAGGAAGAATTCCGGGAAGGGCTGGGCGTGAGCTAGAACTTCCTCCGCTGCGGCTCGGCCACTTTTACGCACAAATGAGTCTGGGTCTTCCTCGGGCGGGAACGAAGCCACGCGGACCCGCAGTCCGGCCCCGTGGAGAATGAACATTCCCCGCAACGAGGAGGCCTCACCGGCGGCATCCCGGTCGTAGGCGATCACCACTTCCTCCGTGTACCGGGAAAGAAGCCGGGCCTGATCCTCGGTGAGGGAGGTGCCCATGGAGGCCACGGCCTCCTCAATCCCGGCGCTGTGGAGGCTGATCACGTCAGTGTAGCCCTCGACGATCACTGCCCGGCCTTTGCGGCGAATGGCGTCCTTGGCCAAATCCAAGCCGTAAAGGACCGTGCCCTTCGTGAAAACTGGGGTGTTCGGGGTGTTCAGGTATTTCGGTTCGCCCTCGAAGCTCCTTCCAGCGAAAGCCACTACCCGGCCCTGATCGTCGCGAATGGGAAAGATCACACGGTCCCGGAACCGGTCGTAGGGACCACGTTCGCCCATAACGATGAAGCCCAAATCCAAAAGGATCTGCACGCCAAACCGGCTTAGGGCCCGCAAAAGGCCATCCCAAGAGGGCGGAGCGTAACCAAGACCCCATTTTTCCCAAAGGACCTCGCCGATCCCCCGAGAAAGAAGGTACTCTCGAGCCTTTTCGCCGTGCGGGCCCCGGAGCTCCCGCTGGAAAAAGCGCAAGGCCTCGAGGTTCACCTGGTAGAGGCGGCTTTTCCCCTCTCCTTTGCCTTTGAGCTCCACGCCCAGCTCCTGGGCGAGCTTGGCCACAGCTTCCTGGAAGGAGAGGCGCTCGATACGCATGAGGAAGGAGATGGCGTCTCCGCCAGCCCCGCAACCAAAGCAGTGCCAAAGCCCTTTTTCGGGCGAGACCATGAGGGAAGGGGTGTCATCAGGATGGAACGGGCAGCGGGCTTTGTAATTTTTCCCGGCCGGCTTGAGAACAACATACCGGCCGATGAGGTCCACGATGTTCACCCGAGCTTTGATCTCCTCAACCACGCCCATGAGCTAGCTCCCGCAAAAATTGGTTTCTCTCCCGTTCGTGGGAGAGTTCCGTAACTGGGCCGTGCCCGGGAAAGATCCGCCAGCCCTCTCCCAGGGAAAGAAGACGCGCAAGGGAGCGGGAAAGCTCTTTCCAAGAGCCGCCGGGAAGGTCGGTGCGGCCCACGGAGCCAGCGAAAAGGACATCGCCCACAAAAATCGTTTTTCCTTTTTCCCAGAGGAAAGCCACGGAGCCCGGGGAATGCCCGGGAAGGTGCCAGACCAGAAGTTCCTCTTTGCCCAACGGGAGGCGGTCCCCATCCGCAAGGGGACGATCGAGGGGAGGAGGGGTGCGGCCCATGGCCCAAAACGTGGTTTTCTCTTCAGGGTGATAAAGAATGGCTGCACCTGTTTTGGCCTGGAAAACTTCAGCGTAGTCCGCATGATCGAAATGGCCGTGGGTGAGGAGGATGTAACGAACTTTGGTTTGGGAGAGAGCGAGTTCCAAGGCGGCAGAAGTGCCGCCGGGATCGATAAGAGCAGCTTCTCCCTCGTCCAAAAGGAGGTAGCAATTGGTGAAAAGCGGCCCCACTACGAAACGCTTAATCTCCATCATTCCCTTCCCACCGCGTGGGCACAGGTGAGGACGCAAACCTCACCAAAACCCGCCTCCTGAAGGGCGCGAATGCCCTCAGCTACGGTAGCGCCGGTGGTGAGAACATCGTCCACAAGGAGCACGGTTTCTCCCCGGCCGCGGCGTATGGCCCGAAAAAGCCCATGCATGGCGTTTATCCTCTCCTCCCGCGGGCGGCCCACCTGCTCGGGGGTGTGACACAATTTCCGTAAAAGGGGGCTTCCGGGAAGGCCCAGGGCCCGCGCCACCTCTCTTCCCAAAATTTCCGCGCCATGGAAGCCCCGCTCCCTTAACCTCTTTGGGTCCGGCGGGACCCAGGTGACCACCGTGGCCGACCCGGCCGAAAGCTCCGCCATTTCCCGCGCCAAGAGCCGAGCCACAAGCGGCTCGCCCCCGTATTTGACCAGGAGCACCAGGGCCCGTAACACCCCCTCATAGGGCCCAATGGATCTGGCCCAGGCGAAGGGCCTGGCCTCCACCGCACATTCCTCGCAGAGATCCAGGCCCGGCTCAACCCCTGTCCCGCAGATCTGGCAGATCGCCTCCCATCGCCGGATTTCCCCAAAGCACTCCGCGCAGATCGCGGAAAGCCCGGGGAGCTCCTTCCCGCAAACGAGGCATCGGGGTGGGAAAAGGAGCTCGATCCACCCCGAGAGCCATTTAGCGGCCGGCGATGTACTGGGCCACATCCAAAAGCCGGCAACAGTAGCCCCACTCGTTGTCGTAGAAGGAGAGAACTTTCACCACATCCAAGGCCTGGGAAAGGACCATGGTGTAGGCAAGGGCCACTACCGCGGAGTGGTCCTCGCCCAAAACGTCGGAGGAGACGATGGGATCGCGGGTGACCGCCATAACCTCGCCGAGGGGCCCCTTTGCCGCCTCCTCGAAGGCCCGGTTCACGTTTTCCACCGCCTCCTTGGGCGTGGAGCCCGCGGGCTTCTTCAATTTAGCGACGAAATCCGAAACGGACCCGCAGGGCACGGGAACGCGCATGGCGATCCCGTCCATTTTCCCCTTGAGCTCGGGGAAGATGGTGGGGATGGAGCGGGCCGCGCCGGTGGAGGTGGGGACAATATTGGCCGCTGCCGCTCTCGCCCGCGCCAAATCCCGATGGGGAGAGTCCACAAGCCTCTGATCCGCGGTGTACGCGTGAACCGTGGTCAAAAAGCCGTGCTCAATTCCAAAGGCCTCGTGCAAAACCTTCACCACAGGGCCGAGGGAGTTGGTGGTGCAGGAGGCGGCGGAAACGATCTGGTGCTTTTTGGGGTCAAAGTGGTGCTCGTTAATTCGCCAAAGGATCTGAGGAACATCCGCGGACTCCTTACCCTTGGGTGGAGCGGAGATGAGGACGCGCTTGGCGCCAGCCTTAAGGTGCCCGGCGGCCAAAGCCGGATCGGTAAAAGCTCCGCTCGATTCGATCACCACATCAATTTCTAGGTCCTTCCAAGGAAGGGCCGCCGGATCCTTTTCCGCAAGGAATCTCACTTCTTTTCCGTCCACCAAAAGGGCGTTGTCTTTTGCGGAGATAGGAAAAGGAGCGCGGCCGTAAACCGTGTCGTATTTCGTAAGGTGTGCGGCCACTTGCGGAGAAAGGAAGGGGTCGTTGATGGCCACGAGTTCCAAGGGCCAGCCGCGCTTAACCAAAATCCCCAGGGTGGTCCTCCCGATGCGCCCAAAGCCGTTGATCGCAATCCTTGTTTTTGCCATCCTTTACTCCTTTCGGCACAAGTTCACGAAAAACTCGTGAATTCTAAGATCCTCGGTGAGCTCGGGGTGAAAGGTGGCGCCCAAAGCCGCGCTCTCCCTCACCAAAACCGGCTCATCACCCAACCGACCAAGGACTTCCACTCCCGGGCCCACGCGCCTTATCGCCGGCGCGCGGATAAATACGGCCGGAACTTCACCCAAACCGTCAACGGAAACTGTAGTCTCAAAGGAGTCCACTTGCCTTCCCGTGGCGTTCCGTTCCACCGCCACATCCAAAACCTCAAAGTACCGCTCCGGCCAATTGGTGATTTCCTTGGCAAGAAGGATGAGCCCAGCGCAGGTCCCGAAGGCCGGAAGGCCCTGGGAAAGTTCCGCCCGCAAGGGCTCGACAAGCCCGGAGCGGGAAAGGAGCCGCCATTGAGCCGTGGACTCGCCTCCGGGAAGGACGAGGCCCGCTAAACCCCCAAGGTCCTGGGGGCGCAGGACCGGCACAACCTCCACTCCCAGCTTCTCTAGGCACAAAATATGTTCCCTTGCCGCGCCTTGAACAGCCAAAACCCCGATTTTCATCGGTACTGCATGAGGGCATGCTCGGGAATCTTCTCGATCCCGGGCATGGCCTCGCCCAAATCCTCAGAAACTTTGGCCAGAAGCTCAGGATCGTCGTAGTGGGTGCAGGCTAAAACGATGGCCCGCGCGCGCTTCTCAGGGTTTGCGCTCTTGAAGATCCCGCTTCCCACAAAAACCCCGTCCGCACCGAGCATTCTCATGAGGGCCGCGTCCGCCGGCGTGGCGATCCCACCAGCGGCAAAATTTACCACTGGAAGGCGGCCCAATTCCTGGATCATCTCCAGGATCTCCACGGGCGCGCCGATCTCTTTGGCATAGGTCACGAGCTCCGCCCGGGACATTTCTTTGAGGCGGCGGATTTGATCGTTGAGGATGCGCATGTGGCGCACGGCCTCCACCACGTTTCCCGTGCCGGCCTCGCCTTTGGTGCGGAGCATGGCCGCGCCCTCGGCAAGCCTCCGGCAGGCCTCCCCCAAATCGCGGCAGCCACACACAACCGGTACCTTAAATTGCCACTTATCGATGTGGTGGAAGGGATCAGCAGGGGTAAGAACCTCGCTTTCGTCGATGAAATCCACGCCCAAAGCTTCGAGGATTTTGGCCTCAGCGATATGGCCGATCCGGCATTTGGCCATGACCGGAATGGAAACAGCGTTCATGATCTCCTTGATCTTTTTGGGATCGGCCATGCGGGCCACACCGCCCTGGGCCCGGATGTCCGCGGGAACCCGTTCCAGGGCCATCACGGCCACCGCGCCCGCCTCCTCGGCGATTTGGGCCTGCTCGGGCGTGGTGACGTCCATGATCACCCCGCCTTTGAACATCTCGGCGAGCCCCGTTTTTACCCGATAAGTTCCCTTCTGCATTCTCCCCCACCTCCATTAGCCGGCGAGAGGATTCGAACCTCTGACCCGCCGCTTACGAAGCGGCTGCTCTGCCACTGAGCTACGCCGGCTCATAGGAAAGCTTACTTTCCCGCTCTATCTTCGCAAGGGCCCGAGAGCTTTGCCCGCAAAGATCCTCTCCGCTAACAGGCTACCAATCGCCGGAAAGCTTGTGCCATAAGGAAAAAGCGAAATCTTTGTCCCACCGATAAAATCTTAAAAGATGGAGGGAGTGGAACTGCGCAAGGCCAAAGAAGAGGTGGAAGATTTGGTGGACGCGCGGTTAGCCAAAGTCCACCAAGTGGGCGATCTTTTCTTTTTACGCTTTTTTGATCCTCCGGGAGCGCTGGTCCTGGATCCTTCAGGGAAAGCGTTTCATCGTACGGCGCTTCGGCCGCCGGCACCGCCTAGGCCCCCTTCCTTCTGCCAACTTCTGCGGACTTTGGAGGGCCAGCCCCTTTTAGCCCTCGAACAGGCCGGATTCGATCGAGTCTTGCGCCTCCGCTTCTTCGAGGCCGATCTCGTCCTCGATCTCCGGCCTCGCCTCGGCAACATCTTCTTTCTTGGGAGGGATGGCCGAAAAGAAGCCCTGCGGAAGGGGGATTTCCAGGAAGCGAATTTTGGCCCAGGTGATCCGGTGGAGGGTTTGGGGCCGGAGCTTCGCCAGGCCCTCCGTCAAAGCCTCGGCCACGATCCAAGTCCCTTGGAGCTAAGGGAATTCGGGAAAGAACTACTCCGGCTTCCGCCAAGGGGCTTTTTGTACAGGACCGAACGGGGTCTCAAAGCCTCATTTTTCCCGCGGCTGGGTTGGGGCGAGCCCCTTAAGGAATTTCCCACCTTTTGGGAAGCTTTGGACCGCGTTTTGGAGGAAAGGGTTTATGAGGCTTTAGCCAAGGCCCGGATTGCGGAGCTTGAGCGGGAGCTGGCCCGAAAGAGGCGAGCCCTTTTGGCCCTGACCGAGGCGGAAAAGGCTGCCCAATCCTGGATAGCTCTAAAAGAAAAAGCAGATTTGATCTTAACCCGACTTGCGGAAATCCCTAAAGGCGCAGCCTCGGCCGTTGTGGAGGGCTTTGATGGAAGACCCACGAAAATTGAGCTCGATCCGGTCCTCTCTCCCCAGGAGTACGCGCAAGCTCTTTACAAAAAGGCCCAAAAGATGCGGCGGACGCTTTTGGAGATTCCCAAACGCCGCGCGGAACTGGAAAAGGAGAGGGCTCGCATCATTGAGGAGATTGAGCTCGTTCGTGGGCGGCCGGACCTTGCTCCTTACCTTGTCCCCACTGAGGAGCCAGCGGGAAAAAAGGAGCAGCCCGCGCAGCCCCGGCAATTCCGGTTCGGTGATTTCACAGTGCTTGTAGGCCGCTCAGCCAAAGAGAATGACTTAATTCTTCGCCGCGCAAGTCCCAACGACCTTTGGCTCCATGCCCGGGGCGTCCCCGGAGCTCATGTTCTCATCAAAAACGGCGGCCGCCCCGTCCCCGAAGAAATTCTCCTCCAAGCCGCGAAGCTTGCGGCCTGGTACTCCAAAGCTCGGGGTGAACGGAAGGTGGAGGTGAGTTACACTGAGGCCCGATACGTGCGAAAACCGAAAGGAAGCCCGCCAGGCATGGTGACTTTATTGCGAGAAGAGGTGCTGATCGTGTCGGGAGAGGAGGCCCCTTGAGCCTTGTCCTTCAGATTGTTTTTGCTGTTTTAGCCCTTTTTCTTTGCGTTATTCCCCACGAGATTGCCCATGGTCTTGTGGCCCTTTGGCTTGGGGACCCCACCGCTAAACGGGCCGGGAGGCTTTCCCTAAATCCCTTGCGGCACCTAGATCCCATCGGCTCGGTCATCCTTCCTCTCGCTCTCATCCTTATTAGGCAGTTCACGGGGGCCTCCCTCGTGGTGTTTGGCTGGGCTAAACCTGTTCCGATCAATCCTTACTACTTTCGGGATCCGTGGCGGGGGATGGCCTGGGTGGGTCTAGCTGGGCCGACCATGAACATCATCCTTGCTGGAATTGCCGCGGCTCTGGCCCGGGGAATCTATTTAGCGGGGGTGAGGAATTCCTCAGTGTACATGTTTCTGGCCTTCTTCACAGTGATTTCCCTTTTGATCGCGTTTTTCAACCTTGTCCCGATCCCGCCCCTCGATGGTTCCCGGATCCTCATCTATTTCCTCCCGTCAAAATGGCGCCTGCACCTTGTGCGGCTGGAACAATTCGGGATCATCATCGTGGTGGTGCTCATGCTTTTGGGCCTCCTTGATGTGGTCCTTCGCGGAGCAGAGGCCGTAGCTGTGTATTTTCTGGGCGTAGATGTAGCCAGGCTCTCAGGACTGTGGTGATAGGTATAATCCTGAAGCCGTGCCTAACGAAAACATTCAGGTCAAGCGCGAGGGGACCGTGGTGACCCTGGAGATCCGGGTCCCCAAGGAATTTGTGCGCCAAAAAGAGGAGGAACTCTTACAAGTTTTGGCTCGGGAGTTATCTATTCCGGGGTTCCGGCCGGGCAAGGCCCCGAAAAACCTGGTGCTTCGCCGCTACGGAGAGGAAGCCTTCTGGGAGGGAGTGCGGGAAAACCTCATCCAAGATTGGCTCAACAAAGCCCTGAAGGAGTTTTCCCTCCATCCTTTGACCACCCCGAAGGTGAAAACTTTGGAGTTCGTTAAGGGGGAGAGCCTTGCCTTTCAGGCGGAGTTCGAAGTGTTACCGGAGTTCTCCTTGCCCGAGGATTTGAAGCTCGCCATTGAGGAGCCGCCGCCAGCAGAAGTGAGGGAGGGGGAAGTGGAGGCTGTATTGGCCGATCTGCGCCGCGAGGCCGCCACTTTGGAGCCCAAACAAACACCCGCGGAGGAGGGCGACGTGGTGCACATCCGCCGGGGGGAACACATCTGGGAAGGCATAGCTACCAGCGAGCGACATATCGGCCGACAACTTTTGGGAGTTAAAACGGGTTCCCGAGTTGTCCTTACCGCTGAGGAAGGGCATGCTGAGGAATACGAGGTGGTGGGGGTTTATCGGCTCCTCCTCCCAAGTCCCGAGGAAACTGCGCGCCATTACGGGAAGGAAACGTGGGAGAAACTTCGGGATGAGGTTAGGCAGGAGCTTTTGGCCCGGGCGGAGGCCCGCCGTCGGGACGAGTTGCGCCGCCGGGCCCTTGATGCCTTGGCGGAGGCCCTCCGAATCCCCGTTCCTTCTGGGTTCCTTGCGGAAGCGGTGGAGGAGGAAATGAAGAAATTTCCGAAAAATCCGGAGGTTCGGGCGGAAGTGGAGAAGGCTGTGGCGCGGCGCCTGCGCCGGGAGATCCTCATTCACCGCCTGGCCGAGGAGAAAGGCCTTAGTCCCGATCCCGAGGAGGTGCGGCGGGTCGCCGCTGAGGAGGGTGAGAACGAAGAAATCGTGCACAACCGTCTTCTTTTCGAACGCACCGCGGATTGGGTGCTGGAGAACCTGAGGAGGTCACAATGAGGCTGCAATACTTCGAAGAGGAAGAGTTGCGCATGATGCGCTATTGGGAGCGGGCTTTCGCCCGCCTCTTTAAGGACCGGATCATCTTCCTTTCCGGTGAGATTGTCTCAAGCGCTGGCGGATACCCCCATTCCGGGGCGGCAGACAACATTATCGCCCAGCTGCTTTGTTTGGAAGCCGAAGACCCCGAAAAGGACATCCAGGTTTACATCAATAGCCCCGGCGGAGATCTTCAGGCGGCCCTGGCTATCTACGATGCCATGCAATATGTGCGGTGCCCGGTGCGCACGATCTGTGTTGGGATTGCCGCTTCCGCTGCAGCCTTAATCCTCGCCGGCGGAGCCAAAGGGAAGCGCTATGCTCTTCCCAACTCCCGCATCATGATCCATCAGCCCTGGGGGATGGTGGGCGGACAAGCGGCAGACATCAAAATCGAGGCCGATGAAATCATAAAACTCCGGGACCGAGTGAACGAAATCCTCGCCCACCATACCGGCCAGCCCAAAGAGAAGATCGAGCGGGACACAGATAGAAATTTCTGGATGAGTGCGGAGGAAGCCAAGGCCTACGGGATTGTGGACGAGGTTATCCAGTCCCGTAAAAAATAAGTGCGCCCGGCAGGATTTGAACCTGCGGCCTCCGGCTCCGCAGGCCGGCACTCTATCCGCTGAGCTACGGGCGCTGGCGGAGGGACGGGGACTCGAACCCCGAAGGCCAAAAGGCCCTACCGGTTTTCGAGACCGGCTCCTTCCCGTTCGGACATCCCTCCCGGCTCAGTGATTATCCGGGCCGCGTTTCCCGCGGTCAACGGTGCCCACAAACGTTCAGCCCCAGATAGCTGTGATCAAAACCAAAGCCAAGGTGGCCATCAGGCCACGATGAAGTGGATTACGTCCCCGTCTTGAACAACATAATCCCGACCAGCTCTAAAGATCCTGCCCGCCTCGCGCAGGGCTTTGTCCGAGCGGAACTGTTCCAGATCTTCCAGGCGCATGATCTCAGCGAGCACGAAGCGGTCGCGGAAGTCCGTGTGGATTGCGGCCCCGGCATCCGGGGCTTTGGTGCCGGCAGGGACGGTCCAGGCCCGGACCTCTGGGCCCACAAACGTGTAAAAGGTGATCACGGACAAAAGCCGATAGGCCTCGCGGACAAGCCTTTCTACGGCCAGGGCCTGAATCCCGTATTCCTTGAGGAATTCCCGGCGCTCCTCCTCCGAAAGCTCGGAAAGTTCCATCTCCAGGCGGCCGCGAATGGCTACCCAACCGGCCCCGCGCTCCCGGGCAAGCTCGGCCACCTTTTGGGAATGCTCATTTTCCCCAGCATCGCCTACATTGGCCACGAAGAAAACAGGCTTCAGGGTGAGGGGAGAAATTCCCTTAAGCCTTTCTCGGTCCTCAGGGGAGAGGGTCTGGGCCCGGATCGGAATCCCACGCTTCAAGCCCTCGATGAGCCGCTCAAGAAGGGAAAGCTCTTCCTGCGCGTCTTTGTCGCCGATCCGCGCGACTTTGGCAATCCTTTCCCACCGACCCTCCAGGGTTTCGAGATCCTTCAAAAGAAGCTCGGTTTCCACAACTTCGATGTCGCGCCGCACGTCGATTGTTCCCATGGGGTGAGCGATATCCGGGGCCTCAAAACAGCGAACCACATGGAGGATGGCCTCAACGTTGCGGATATCTGCGAGGAACTGGTTTCCTAGGCCCTCGCCTTGGGAGGCGCCCTCTACGAGCCCGGCGATGTCCACCACCTCGATGGTGGTGGGCACTTTTTTCTTCTCGGGAAAGAGGGCGTGGAGGCGGTCCAGGCGCGGATCGGGGACAGGGGCTACGCCTTTTTGGGCTTGAAGGGTGGAGAATGGGTATGGTTCCACTCGGGCTCCGGCTGCAGTGAGGGCGTTGAAGATCGTGGATTTTCCGGCGTTGGGGAGGCCCACGAGGCCAAAGGTCCGGCTCACCTGAGGGCCCCCTCCACAAGTCTTGCCACTTCCGCGGGAGTGCGGGCCACAGGCACGCCGAGCTTTTCCAGGCGCCGAGCCTTGGCCTCGGCGGTGTCTTCGCCACCAGTGACAATGGCTCCAGCATGGCCCATGCGCTTCCCCGGCGGCGCCGAAAAGCCCGCAATATAAGCCACCAAAGGCTTTTTCATCTCTCGTTTGGCGTGCTCCGCGGCCTCTTCCTCGGCTGCGCCGCCAATCTCGCCCACCATCACCACCACCTTCGTCTCCGGATCCTCTTCGAACAGGGGAAGAAGCTCGGTGAAGGTCGTGCCCACAATGGGATCGCCGCCGGTTCCCACTACCGTAGATTGGCCGAGCCCACGTTGGGAAAGATGCGAAGCGATCTCATAGGTGAGGGTTCCCGAGCGAGAAACGATCCCTACCGGTCCGGGCGTGAACGGAGCGTGAGGGATCACCCCCACCTTGGCCTTTCCGGGGGAGATGATTCCCGGGCAATTTGGGCCGATCAGCCGCGCGGGATAAGCCCTAAGAAGGTGGTAGGTGCGGAGCATGGTGTGAAGGGGTATCCCTTCGGTTATGCAGACGATGAGGGAGATTCCGGCATCGGCGGCTTCCAGGATGGCCTCGGGCGCGAAGGCCGCGGGCACAAAAATCACGGAGGCGTCGATAGCCTGGTCCTTTTTCGCTTCTGGTACGGTGTCGTAAACCGGGATCCCATCTAAGCTTTGTCCGCCTTTTCCCGGAGTAACACCGGCCACCACTTTCGTCCCATAGGCCACCATCTGCCGGGTGTGAAACGAGCCTTCTGTCCCGGTGATGCCCTGGACCAAAACCCGCGTATGCTCATGGATGAGGATAGCCACGAACTCAAGGATAGAGGAAATCCACGCGGGAAGGCAAGCTTTTTGGAGGCTACAAGGTTTTGGGATCAAGCTTTTTCCCGAGGGCTTGGAATTTGGCCTCCAGGGCGCGTTCTACGCAGCGAGGAACAAATTTGGAAACTTTGCCGCCGTAAAGTTTCACCTCCTTCACAATGGAGGAGGAGAGGAAGGAGTATTGGCCGGCGGTCATGAGGAATACCGTCTCGATTTCGCTATCGAGGTCGCGGTTGGTGAGGGCGAGCTGGAACTCGTAATCAAAGTCGGAGGTGGCCCGCAAGCCGCGCACTACCGCCACCGCCCCCACCTTTTTTGCGCACTCGATAAGAAGCCCAGAGTAGGTGATCACCTCCACCCCGCAAATCCCCCCTTCTTTTAGGGCTTCCTCCACGAGGCGCTTGCGCTCCTCGGCGGTGAAAAGCGGGGTTTTTCGAGGATTCTCTACCACAGCCACAACAAGCTTGTCAAAAAGTCTTTTAGCCCGACGTAGGATATCGATATGTCCGTAGGTGATGGGATCAAAACTTCCTGGGTAAAGGGCGATTCTCACACGTTCACCTCCACAACTTTTCGGAGGGCTTTGCGGATACGCTCGGCCGAGGGCCCCACGGCCGCCACCGCTGCCTTTTCCAGCCGCAAAAATCTTTGAGCTAGTTCCTGCACAACTTCAGGGGTCACCGCGGCAAACCTCCGGAGGACCTCCTCCGGAGAGATCGGTTTTCGTCCCAGGGAAGCTGCTGTTCCCAGCCGGACCATCCGGCCGCTTGGGTTGTCCAAATTGAGAAGGAAAGCGTTGGAAAGCCGGTTTATGGCCCGATCAACCTCTTCTTTGGGAAGGGGGTGGCGCGACAAATTCCCGATCTCCTGATACACAACCTCCATCACCCTGGGGAGGTTCCGCTCTTCGGCCGCAGCGTACACGGAAATAACCCCGGCATCAGAAAAATAGGCGGTGGCGGAGAAGACAGCATAGGCCAAACCGAGTTCCTCCCGCACGCGCTGAAAAAGGCGGGAGCTCACCCCACCGCCCAAGATGGAGTTTAAAACTTCCAAGGCATAGCGTTCGGGAGAGGAAGCGGGCACTGTGGGGAACCCTAAGGCCACATGCACTTGCTGGATCTCCTTTTCCGCCAAAGCTAGACCGGAACCGGGGGCTGGCGGGGTCCGGGAATTGTTGACCATGTTCCTCGCCTCCCCGGCGAATTTCTGCGCTAGCTCCACAAAACTCTCGGGCTCAACTCCACCGCAGGCCACAAGGACCATCTTTTTTGGGTGATACTGCTGGTCAAAAAAGGCCAAGAGATCGGGGATCTCGATTCGGCCGACCGAATCGAGTTTACCGATAACTGGCTTACCCAGAGGATGACCACCCGACCAGAGGGTCTCCCCGAGGAGTCGGAAAGCCACGTCCTCGGGATCGTCTTCGGCGGTGCGGATTTCCTCGGAGATCACTACCCGCTCCCTTGGCAAGTCCTCCGGGGGAAACCGGGGCATGGTCACAAGTTCGTGCAAAATTTCCAAAGCCTCCTGGATGTGGGTACTGAGGACCTCGGTGTAGTAAAAGGTGTATTCAGCGGTAGTAGCGGCGTTGAGATGGCCACCCAAAGTATCGATGCTTTGTGCCAATTCCAGGGCTGACCGCCGCTTGGTCCCTTTGAAGGTCATGTGCTCAACGAAGTGGGCAAGGCCCTCCTTACCAGGGGGATCCTCGCGACTCCCGGCCTTGATCCAAAGGCCCAGGGCCACACCGCGAAAACCTGGCATGGGCTCCACCAAAATCTCCAAACCCGCAGGAGTGACGGCGGAAAAGCAGCCGGGATAGAATTCCATCATTGCTTGGAGTCTATGCGGAGCGCTCCTTTTGGTACCACCCGGCGGAGCTTGTACCGGCCCTCCTCATCGATCTCCACGATCTCCACCAGCATCTTGTCGCCTTTTTTCGCAACTTTAGCAGGCTCCTCGTTGGTGCCCAGGCGCGAGCGGTGCACTAGCCCCCGTACCCCTGGCGCGATCTCCACGAAGATCCCGTAGTCCACGACGTTAGTGACCTTTCCCGGGACGATGTCGCCCACTTTGAGGGGTGGTTTTTCCTGGACGAGTTTGAACCGGGGCCGGCCGAGTTCATCTGTCCCCACCACCTCCACTGTGACCTCCTCGCCCACCTTCACCACGTCCTCGACCTTCTTCACGTAGCCCTCGCCAAGCTGAGAGATGTGGATTAGGCCATCCACGCCCGGGCGGATTTCCACGATGGCTCCGAAGGGCACGATGCGGGTCACCCGGCCCCGAAAAGTCATGCCCACCTCGATCTCCTCGGTGAGCTCCTCAATCATCTCCTTGGCTTTCTGCACCCCTACCGGGCCTTCGCCCACGATCTTCACTGTGCCGTCGTCCTCGATCTCGATCTGGGTTTTTGTTTCGTCCTGGATTTTGCGGATCGTGCGGCCACCGGGGCCGATGACAATCCCGATTTTTTCGGGATTGATCTTGATCACGTCTAAGTACGGGGCGTAGGGCGAGAGGGCCGGCCGCGGCGCGGGCAGAGCTTTCTCCATGAGGCCAAGGATGTACATGCGAGCTGCGCGGGCCTGGGCCAAAGCCTCCCGCATAAGTTCCGGAGTAAGCCCGCCAGTTTTGACGTCCAATTGGAAGGCCGTTACCCCTTTGCGGGTCCCAGCTACCTTGAAGTCCATGTCGCCAAAATGGTCCTCAAGCCCAATGATGTCCGTGAGGATCCGGTACTTTCCGGAGGAGGGATCCGTAACAAGCCCCATGGCCACTCCCGCCACATGGGCTTTGAGGGGCACTCCCGCGTCCATCATCGCCAGACATCCCGAGCAAACCGAGGCCATGGAGGAGGAACCGTTGGACTCCAGGATCTCCGAGACCACCCGGATGATGTAGGGGAATTCCCCCTCCGCGGGAATGACCGCAAGGAGGGCGTTTTCCGCAAGCTTCCCGTGCCCGATTTCTCGGCGGGAGGGGGCGCCGATCCGGCCTGCTTCCCCCGTGCAGAATGGCGGAAAGTTGTAGTGGAACATGAAGCGCTTGAGGCCCTCTTCCATCATGAGGTCGACGATCTGGGCGTCCTTTCTTGTGGCGCCGAGGGTGCAGGTCCCCAACGACTGCGTCTCCCCGCGGGTGAAGAGGGCTGAGCCGTGAACCCTGGGCAGGAGACCTACCTGGATGGAGATGGGGCGAATTTCCTCAGGCCGGCGGCCGTCCATCCGCTCGCCCAGCTCCAAAATGGACCAACGCAAGTTTTCTCGATACACATCGTCGAAGACCGCCTTGGCCAGATTTTTGATCTTTTCGCGTTCATCCTCTGGATACTCCTGGGCCACGGCTTCCGCAGCTTCCTCAGCGAGGGCCTCGGCCATCTGATCCCGGGCTTTCTTTCCCGGGGCGCGCTTGAGCTCCGCAAATCGCTCCCAAACCCGGGCCTTTACCTTCTCCCGTACCTCGGCTTCCAGAGGATCGGGCGGAGGCACCTCTTTCTTGGTCCCCGGGACCTGGGCAAAAAGCTCTTCCTGCAGGGCAATGAGTTTTTGAATTTCCTCGTGAGCAAGGGAGATGGCGCGGACCACGTCCTCTTCGTCCACCTCCTTCATCAGGCCTTCCACCATGGTGACGGTATTTTTTGTCCCGGCCACGACGATATCCATGAGTCCGGTTTCCCGATCGTGATCGGAGGGGTGGAGGATGAACTGGCCATCTTTGAGGCCCACGCGGACCCCGGCCACCGGGCCCAAGAAAGGCGCCGGAGAAAGAAGAAGGGCCGCGGATGCGCCAAGTAAGCCAGCCACATCCGGCGGAGCATCTTTCTCCGCGGAGAGAACTGTGGCCACCACATGCACCTCTTCGTTGTAGCCCTTGGGGAAGAGGGGCCGGATGGGCCGGTCAGTGAGGCGGGCCGCGAGGATCGCCTCGTCGGAGGGTTTCCCTTCCCGCTTGAAAAATCCGCCTGGAATCTTCCCGCCAGCGTAGAACCGCTCCTCAAAATCCACCCGCAGCGGGAAGTAACCGAGATCCTGCTGGAGGGGCTGACAGACCACGGTCACCAAAACTTTGGTGTCGCCCCAGCTCACAAGGACGGCGGAGCTAGCCTGGCGGGCAAGATTCCCTGTCTCGAGCTTTACGATCTTTCCGCCGATTTCTGTTTGGACCTCAGGCATTTTAGATCCCTCGGAGGTTCAAAGCTTCGACGAGTCGGCGGTAGCGGGCCGGATCCTTTTCCCGCAAATACCGAAGGAGCCGGCGGCGCCGCCCCACCAGAATATAAAGCCCCCGCCGGGAATGAAAATCCTTTTTGTGGACCTTAAGGTGCTCGGTGAGCTGATCAATCCGGGCTGTAAGCAGAGCTACTTGCACTTCCACCGAACCGGTATCGCCAGGGTCCTTGGCGAACTTCGCGATGATCTCCTGCTTTTTCTCCTTGGAAAGCGCCATCCTCTCACCTCCAATCGCCCTTCCCCCGGCGCAAGGGAAAGGGTTCGGTTTCACTTAAACCGCTTGGCGAGCTCCCGGCATCGCCCAAGGATTTCCTCCTCATCAAGGGTTTGAAGCTCTCCCCCAATGAGGAGGAAGCGGCCATCCACAAACACCGTGTCCACATCCGCAGCCTGACCGGCATACACGAGGTTAGCCGAGGGATCATAATTTGGAAACCAGTGCACTGGAGCGAGGTTAAGCATGATGCCATCAGCTCGCCGACCGGGCTCAATTGTACCTAAATCCTTTCCCCAGCCAAGGGCTGCGGCCCCCCGCCAAGTGGCCATGCTGAGGGCTTCCGGTGCAGGAAGGGCCTGGGGATCGCCCGCGCGCACTTTCGCCAAAAGCGCAGCCAGCCGCATCTCCTCCACCATATTGAGGTCGCCCGCGGAGCCCGCACCGTCCGTGCCTAAACCCACATTCACCCCGCCTTTCAGCATTTCCACCACCGGAGCGATCCCGCAAGCCAGCTTCAAGTTCGAGGTGGGGCAGTGCACGGCGTTCACCCCGTGCGCGGCGAGGATCTCTGTGTCCTTTTCGGAAAGATGGACGCAGTGGGCAGCTAAAGTGGGAACGCCAAAAACCCCAAGCTCCTCAAGCCATTCCACTGGCGAGCGGCCGGTCTCGGCGCGAAAGCGCTCCACCTCCTCCTTCGTCTCCGCCAAGTGGGTGTGGATAGGGATGCGGAGCTCCCGGGCCAGAGCCACGGTCCTCTTCCACACCTCCGGCCCACAGGTGTAGGGTGCATGGGGGGAGAGAGCGGCGCGAATGCGGCCCTCCGCCTTTCCATCCCACTCCCGGGCAAAACTCTCGGCCTTCTTCAGCTCCGGCTCAATCCGTTCCGGTTTGGGCGCAATGATCCCGTAAGAAAGGAGGGCCCGAAGCCCGGCCTTCTCCACGGCTTCCGCTACCTCCTCCATGAAGAAGTACATGTCGGCGAAGGCTGTGGTCCCGCTGCGGATCATCTCCACAAGCCCAAGGAGGGAAAACCAGTGGACGATCTCCCCGGTGAGCTTCTTTTCCCGGGGCCAGACCTCCTTCTCCAGCCAGTCCATGAGGGGCCGGTCCTGGGCGAGCCCGCGGAAGAGGGTCATAGCCAAGTGGGTATGGGCATTCACTAGCCCCGGAATGAGGAGCTTCCCTTCGCCCTCGATCACGCGGTCGAAGGGACCCTGGACCTCTTCGCCCACCACCACCGCGGAAAAGCGGCGGCCCTCGATGACCACATTGGCCTTGGGAATGACCCCGGCCTCGGGCCTTGGGATCACCATCACCCCGCGGATGAGGACACGCATGACCCCTGCAGTATACGCCAGGGATTGCGTTCGCGGCCAACTCTGTGGGGGTAAGATCACAGCGTGGAGGGAAAGAGGGCTGAGGATTTAGCGGTGGAGTTCCTGCGGGCTCAAGGGATGCGCATCGTTGCCCGCAACTGGCGCTGGCGCGGCGGAGAAGTGGATATCATCGCGAAAGACGAGGATGCCCTCGTTTTCGTGGAAGTGAAAGCCCGGGAAAAGGAGGAGTTTGCCCGGGCGGAGGAGGCGGTGGACCCGAAAAAGCGCGAGCACCTTTGGCGCTCGGCCCAGGCCTTTCTTTCGGGAAAGCCCTGGATCCCCGTGCGGTTTGATGTGGTGGCTGTAACACCAAAGGGAATCCGCTACATCCGCGGCGCGTTCGGGGAGGAGGATGTTCGCCCAAGTTCTTAGCGGCACGCCCTATGGCGTAGAGGCGAAGCTCGTAGAGGTCCAGTGCGACGTGGGTCCGGGCCTTCCCGGTTTCGCCATCGTGGGCCTTCCGGAGAAGGAGGTTTCGGAAGCGCGGGATCGGGTGCGCGCAGCCTTCCGCAATTTGGGCCTGGAGTTTCCTCAGCTTCGCATCACCGCAAACTTGGCCCCAGCAGATCTGCGCAAGGAGGGCGCGGGGTTTGATTTGGCGTTAGCTGTGGCCCTCCTTTTGGCCACGGGCCAGATCCCCAACGACCGCGCGGCGGACACAGTGTTTCTGGGCGAGCTTTCGTTGGATGGCGGGGTGCGGCCGGTGCGGGGCGCCCTGGCCGTAGCCCTGGCCGCAAAGGATGCGGGGATCCGTCGGATGGTAGTGGCCCGGGACTCCGCTCCCGAGGCCGCCCTCGTCGAGGGCCTCGCGGTCTTTGCCGTGGAGGACCTCGGGGAAGCCGTGGCTTTCCTGCGCGGGGAAAAGGAAATTTCTCCAGCGCCCCGAATAGTTCCTGATGCCCCGCCCCCGGACTGGATTGATCTTGCCCTGGTAAAGGGCCAGGAGCATGCTCGGAGGGCCTTGGAGATCGCTGCCGCTGGCGGTCATCACCTCCTCATGATCGGCCCGCCCGGAGCAGGAAAATCCCTCCTTGCCCGCTGCCTTCCCGGAATTCTTCCGCCTCTTTCCTTTGACGAAGCTTTGGAGGTGAGCCGCGTCCACTCGGTGGCTGGCCTTCTTTCCCCAAAACAACCGCTTTTGCGCTGGCGGCCGTTCCGCGCTCCCCATCATACCATCTCCTATGTGGGCATGGTGGGCGGTGGGCATGGCATCCCCTTTCCCGGCGAGATCAGCCTCGCTCACCACGGTGTTCTTTTCCTCGACGAGCTTCCCGAGTTTGACCGCAAAGTGCTCGAGGCCCTGCGCCAACCCCTTGAGGATAGGCGGATTACGGTGGTGCGGGCCGGGGTGAGCGTGACCTTTCCCGCGTCCTTCATGCTCGTTGGGGCCATGAACCCTTGCCCGTGCGGTCATTTTGGTGATCCGCTTCGGCCATGCCGGTGCCGGCCCCACGAGATCGTTCAGTACCGAAAAAAGCTTTCCGGGCCATTTTTGGATCGCATCGATCTCTTCGTGCATGTGCCCAGGCTCACAAAAGAAGAGCTCTTGGGCGAAGGGGGAGGCGAGCCCTCTGAGGGCGTGCGGAAAAGGGTTCTGGAGGCTCGGGAGATCCAAGCAAAAAGGTTTGCTGGAAAATTGCACGCCAACGCGGACATGGGGCCAAAGGAGGTGAAGAAGTTCTGCATTGTGAGTCCTGAGGCCAAGAGCCTCTTGGCCCGGGCTATCGACCACTTCGCCCTCACCGGAAGGGGATATGTGCGGACCCTCAAAGTAGCCCGGACCATTGCGGATCTTTCCGGTTCCGATACCATCGAGGCCGAACACGTGGCTGAGGCCCTGCAATACCGGGCGTTTCCGGAGGAGGGTGCACTGTGAACAAGGTTTTGGTGTTTGTGGCGGTCCTGAGTTTCGTGGCCTGGGCTCAGACTTTCCCAGTTGATCGGCTGGAGATCGTAGGCAACGTGAACGTTCCCACCGCGGAGATCCTGGCCAAACTCCCATTCAAGGTCGGGGACACGGTGGATCGGGAGAAAGTTCTGGCTGGGGCCAAAGCTCTCGAGGACATGGGTTACTTCGCTCAGGTTACCCCCGAGGTGACCGTGGAGGAAAGCCGGGTAGTGGTGCGCTACCGGGTGGTGGAGTATCCCAAAGTGAAGGAAATCGTGATCGAGGGCGTTGCTCCTGAGCCCAAAGGCGGGCGAACCCTTTGGTCTTGGATTCAGGTCTGGGTTGGTCAAATACTGGGTCCCTCCCAGATGTACGAGAACCGGGTTCGGGAAATCCTTGCTGATCACGGGATTAAGGCTGGTCAAATCCTGAACGCAAAAAAGCTGGAAGAAGGCCTCAGGGCCGTGCTCGATGAGTATCAAAAAAAGGACATTGCCACCGTTCAGGTAAGCCAGGTCATTCCCGGTGAGACCTTGGTCATTCGGTTTGCCGAGCTTCCCGTGGTGGCCAACGAGGTGCGTGGCCTTGTCACTGTGCCCGTAGACGAAGCCTTGAAACTGATTGATGTGCCCGTGGGCGAAGTTGGCCGGATCTCCCGGATCCAGGAAACCCTTTCGAAACTCTCGCGCTCCGTGTATTTTTCTCAGGCCAAGGTCAGCCCCGAGGTTGTTGCGGAGGGCGTGAAGCTCGTCTGGGATCTTGTGGAGCGAAAAGTCCTCCCAGAGCCAATCCCTCTTCAGGGCATCCGAGTGGTGGGCGTGACCATCCTTCCCCCTGACCGGGTCCAAGCCCTTCTTGGCTCGTTTCCCCAAGGGAATGTTTCTAACCTCGATGTTCTGCGAGCCCTGAGCGGCCTTTACAACCACTACCGGCGGGAAGGGTATTTCCTTGTGGATTTCCTCGGAAAGACCGTGGAAAACGGGGTTCTTGTGGTGGAGGTTCGGGAAGGGAAGCTTGGCCGGGTGGAGATCAAGGGTGCGACCCGCACCGCCGATTGGGTCATCCTGCGGGTTCTCGGCCTCCGGCCGGGGCAAATCCTCACCGAGGCTCGCCTCACCGTCGCCCGCCAAAACCTCATGTCCCTTGGGTACTTCAGCGACGTGACCTTGACCCCAACCTGGGCCGATGACGAAATCCTTCTCACCGTGGAAGTAAAAGAACTGGATAAGCTTGGGAGCATTCAGGGATCAGTCAGCCTTTCTCCGGAGACCGGTGGCATTGTTGGGAACCTTTCCTACTCCCAAAAGAACCTATTCGGCACGGCTCAGGATCTTTCCTTTACTTACTCCCGGGGGCTTATGGGCAGCACGGAGGCCACATGGAATTTGAATTACACCGGCCGATCCTTCCCCGTGTTCACCACGGTATCCCTCAGGCTTTATCGCAAGGAGGAGGAATCCCGCCGGACTCTAGGCGGAAGCCTCCAGGTAGCCTATCCTCTGGCCGACTATTTGAACCTCACTTTGGGGTTCACGAGCGAAACATCTGTTAAGCTGCCCTCCGAGCCCCTTCCTCCCCGCAATGCCCTTTCCCTTGGGCTTGTTTATGATAGTCGTGATAGCCCGTTCTTTCCGCGAAACGGTCAAAGAACCGAAGTTACCGCGGAGAAAGCCGGGACATTTGCGCCCGGGGTGGAGTATGTCTCGCTACGGCTTGGGACAAGCAGGTTTCGGCCTTTGGATCTTGGGGATTATCGGTGTGCATTGGCGGCGCGGGCTATGCTCCAGTTAGGTTATGATCTTCCTCAGGACTACTGGTTCACCTTGGGCGGGGTGGACTCCGTGCGCGGGGCAAAGAAACTTTCCACCGACCGCTTGGCCCTAATTAACACGGAATTTCGGGTGGAATTAGCTCAAGGAGCATGGTTCGCCCCGTTTTTCGATTTTGGCGCGGATTTACGCACCAGTACGGTCAAGATGGCACCAGGCCTGGAGGTAGCAGTATACCTCGGGGGAATGTTCGTGCGGATTTCTGTCTCTTGGCCAAACGATCGGGAACCCACTTGGGTTCCAGCGTTTGAGTTCGGAATGAGCCCGATGTTCTAAAAAGGGAGGAACAGATGAACGGAAAGCTCGCGATATGGATTGTGGTGGGGGTTCTGGGTGCCCTGATCCTGGGGTTTGTGGGGGGGATCGTGGGCGGGATGGTGTTCGGGCCAAAGAGCGCTGACACCGCGGGATTGGCTAAAGATTTGGGGGCCCTGCAGGCCCGCGTCCAAAGCTTGGAAGAGAAGGTTGCGACCTTGCCCACGGCCTCCGGGAGCCCGTCTCTGAAGATCGGTGTGGTGGATGCGGAAACCCTTTTCACCCGCGTCTTTCTGCCTCAGGTGGCTACGGAGCGCAGCGCCCTTCAGGCTAAGGCCCAGGCCATCCAGGATCTGCAGGCAAAGTATGCTCGAGGTCAGATTGAGGCCGACGCCTACCAACAGCAGTACGCCAAACTTCAGGCTGAGTACCTTCAGGCTCAGGTTCAAGTGAATATGTCCATGCTGGACAAAATGATCGCCTCTCCCGGTTTTGCCGATCTCCGCGGGGATCTCCAGCAGCTTAAGGATCAGGCCAAGCCCTTGGCCGATCAGGTGGATGCGTTAGCAAAACAGGCTCAGGTCACAATCCTTGATTACACCACGTTCTTTAACCAGCTTCAGCAGCTCCAATCAGCGTTCCAGCAGGTGGACCAGCTCCTTACCCAGGTGGCAGCGACGAAGATCTTGGAGATCTCCCGACAGGTGGCCCAGGAGCAAGGCTACGATATCGTCCTCCGCACCAAGGATGTAGTCATGTATCAGCGGGCTCCCGCTATCTCCGATCTCTCCCCTGAGGTGGAGAAGCGGCTTTGGAACCTTTTCCCCGCTAAATGATGAACATTGAGGAGCTAAAGCAGGCCCTACCCCTTGGCTACCCATATCTTCTCCTTGATCGGGTGCTCTCCCGAACCGAGGAGGAGGTGGTGGCCCAAAAGTGCGTGACCATAAATGAGCCCTATTTTCAGGGCCATTTTCGGCGGCCATTCCCTTCAATTA